>ERZ1023658.6-NODE-6-length-118828-cov-20.281882_pt1 | contig 118828 bp, 145 predicted proteins | sample MGYA00380339_ERZ1023658 | MGnify/ENA primary metagenome ERZ1023658 (study PRJEB33179, sample SAMN07448981) | human gut metagenome | biome: Human-gut; feature: Human associated habitat; material: Faeces | host: Homo sapiens | place: India: Bhopal | collected... | reverse complement strand
GGCTCACTTGGAGTATCACCACCAGGAGGTCCGTAATCTGGTGGGTTGTCTAAAGGTATATAATCCCAGTCTCCGTCATGGTCGACTGCGTCACCGAAATTCCAGCCAGAAGGTAGTGTGCTACAATCAAAAGCATCTATCGGGTCATTAATTCGTTCTCCGTTCACAGTAACATCATAATGCAAATGAGCTCCTTGAGAATCTCCGGTATTACCTATAATACCGAGTTTATCGCCTTGGCTTACAGAATCACCAGAAGACACAACTAAAGAATTCTCAATCATGTGCATAAAACGATGACTTCGACCTTTCTCGTCTTCGATAATCACATAAGTACCCATACCGCCGTTGTTCCCAGTCTGAGCACAACCACTAACGGTACCAAATACAGGAGTAATCGCAGGGACAGTAGTCGCACCAGCAACTCCCATATCCCACGCATTATGACCACGCCAACTTGTCGGACGTGCAAAATTTCCACTGTCATCTCTGAGGGCTAACTTAAAGAACGCTGGTAGACTCATCTGAGTACCGTCGGTACTTCTTAAGATAATCTTATCATCAGTACTGTATTCATTTGGCACAGCTTATTCCTCCTTTACACCACGTACCCAAGGTTCGTACCCACCCTTCTGATACGATTCTTCTTCATCGTGTAAAAATAGATATCCATGAGCGTCCTCACATTCAGGAATATTACCAGAAGCATCCGTTAAAAACTGACAATTACGAGCTGCTTTTACCAGACCAGTAATCGGCACTTCGGTAGAACCACTTTGAGGGTTCGAAGTGTCATTCGTAAAATAAGCAGATGACCTACCATAATCTTTGGTATGCGTTTCTGCATCAGTAATGACTGAACGATAATGAACAGGCCACTGCGTGCGAATAATCGGCACGAAATCCTTAGAGCGTTCATAGTCATTCGTTCCATCGTCATTTCTGAATATAGTCTTTCCAAATAACAATGGGTCAGAGTTATCAAGAGTGTACATCACAACTAAACCTTCTTCAAGTTCAGCATCTATACCTTCGGTTGCACCGGCAACCCAGCATTTCGTGTATCCAGCAACAAAATCCAGCCAAGAGTCTCCATAGCTATCAGATACGGGTGAACCATGGTCAGGTGCGTCACTAACCATTCTAGCATTTTCTGGTACATACCCTGGTTTGTATTTCGTATAGTTTCCTGAACCGTCTAATATCTGATAATAAAAGTCAATTCTTTGAATAAACTTCAGATAAATATCGAGTGACTCTAATGATTGTCCGCCTGAACTTACATTTGTCGTACCAGATTGTGATGGATTTTGATTTGCTCCTTTAACATAGCGAAGCACCTTAGCTGCTTCATCATCTTGAATAGTCGTGGTAGCAGCCAGGTCATCAGGATTACTGTCCTCTAGATATTGTGTCCCAGCATTACAAGATTTCTGTATCGCACTGGTAGATCCAGCATTAAGTCCATACGCAATATCATCCTGATACTCGACAAATATGTCGCAATGACTGTGTTCACCAGAAGCACGAATATCACCAGGCTTTGCGTCGGAAGCGTTAAAATCAAGGACTTCCCAGTCTGATGATATATTACCAACCTTATCTTTAACGAAAGAGCCTGACGCATCGGTTAAATACCAACCGTCACCATCATGACCGGGTACAGAAGACACACCCCAGTTCGGGTCATAACCCATTACACGGATTATACATTGGATTAATCCAGTACAGTCACACCTACATTGATATTCAACACCGTCGACATTGATTGTGACTGACGTTTCGGTACTATATGTACCTGATGGATATGCTATCTGCAAAGCTGCATACACCTTAGCAGCTGCTGTTAGAAATTCTGTCTGAGCACTATCCCAGCTCGCCATTATACCACCCCTTATCTACAGTATGGTAACCAGCGACACCGCCCATAATCATCTCTTCTCGATGTCGGTCGAATATTTCTTCAACTCGCATAATGCTACGAGTTCTATTCTCAACATCATCACGAAGTAGAAAAAGCTGCATTCTGTTCAGATTGCCTTTCCAATTCCGCTTACGGACGTTCTTGTCAGTGGTTTTGGTAAGAATAGCACGATTTACCTGAGCACCTTCCACGTCAATAAAATAGATACCCCAATCACCGTCCTGATTATGGTAGTATAACCTTAAGCCGCTAAAGACCCGCTCACGGATTATCTGCTTATATAACTCCTCACGCTCTATTATAAGAATTCGCGCAGACTCTATACAATGTTCTGTATTTTCAAGCAGATACAGGGATTCAATAACCTTGATATACCTATTCAATATTCTGGTTCCTCTATCCCAATCCTTTACGTCATCAGGAAGGAAGAGATGATTAAGCTCTAATTGAGTACCAGATTCGTCGTCGCGAAGCAAAAATCCATCATAGAACTTACAACCCATCTCTTTTAGCTCACGGTATTCAGGAATTCTATTTCCTACCTCGAAAAGTCGATTACGTCGTTCGATGATATCTTGCATATAGAAAAAACTTGGAATTTCCATATCACATCACTCTCCTATGTGTCTTGGTAAAGCTAATCGACCTTTCACGATATTCTGAAATATTCTTAAGAACATTATCAGTTGCCAGAAATGCTTAGTATAACTGCGAGCGTCCTTGTCCGGACACGTTCTTGTTGCTGTTATAGCTCTGCGAATATACGTCCGCAACCTTGCTTTCCATTCTTCGTCAGAATATTCACCACCGTCTACTATGTCCCAAACCCACTGGTCAGGTAGCTGAGCCCAGATAAATACAGCATCTGAACAATAGGTCTTCAAGGTCCTGGGATTTACCTTAGGGTTGGTTTCGTGCATATACATATAAAACGCTGCTCGGATATACATTGCATCATAAACCTCATTTTGATACTGAACTGTCTTATTCATTCTGCTTCATCTCTTTCACAACGTCACGAGGTAAATCAGGCAATTCAAATACATAAGGATGAGTTCTAGGAATCAACTCCTTGAACTCAGGATTAAATTTAGCATTAAATCCACGACGCTCCCAACATCTAGGATTTCTAGGAAAGAGCTGCTTGAGGTACCGAGTGAACCAAAGATTATGTCCTTCCTCAACCTTGCGACGGTCTTCTAAAGAAGCATAGATTAGACTTTTTTCACCGGCTAATTGACCTACCTCCTTAGCTATAAGGTAACGATTGCGAACGCATCTACCACCTGCTTTAATCCAGTCTAACTGAAACATCGTATCCTCAGGAGGTTCACCGATTTTAGCGGCAGTATGCTTGTCAAAGTAAACCTCCTGGTTCTTATATTTCTTAATATTTGGAATAAAGCACGATTGCAGACTACCCTTAATTGGGTCTTTACTGAAATACCAGTGTGTTTCGTGATTAGTCCACTCATAATTGACTTTCTTGAAGGGCTCGTACATCGGTAGTATGCAAGACACGATGTAGCTTTCCTGGCACATATACAGCACCCTTGGCGTAGCGAGGTCATCAAACCACTCCCAATATCTATAATGGTCATAGAATACCCGGTCATCATCTAAAAGAAACAACCAGTCATAATCAGAAGCGTAGAACTTCTCCAGTAGAAAGTTTCTATTTACTGCACAGGTATGCTTTTCTACTTCAATAGGTATAATAGGCAAAGTAGACGTGAGCTCTACTTTTGCTGTAGGTCCCCACGCACTCTCAACTCGATAGACAGGAAAAGAATGCTGTACCTTTTCTGCAAGCCATTCTAGCCAACGTAACTGCTCTTTATGCAGTGGAATACGCTGCTTTCCTGCATCTGTGTCTGGTATATATGATATAATTCCAACCATGAAATTACCTTCAGGTTTCATAAAATCACCTCACTTCTCGATTATAGAATCCCAAGCATCGTCCCAAGCTACTTCTCGTCTTAGGAACAGATGAGTAGGGTCGAATGTATTACGACGAGCATTTAGAGTCTTCTTTTCCCAAAGTGCTTTGTTTCTAGGATTTTTCTGCTTGAGGTACGAAAATACCCATTGTCTGTGATATGCCTCAACCTTACGACGATGCTCTTTATCTCGATACAACGAGCTCTGATTCTCACCTCCGAACTCTTTGATAATCAGGTTCTTATTACAAGCCAATCCATGCTTTGCGAGAACCCAATCAAGCTCGAACTGTAAATCTTCAGGTGCTGTTCCTTCCATGCAGCTGGTCTCACCGTTCATATAAAGCGGTTCATAGCCATATTTTACCAGATTGGGGATGCAAGCAATCTGAAGAAAACCGAGCGGTGAGCTCTTAGTCATAAACCAAGCTTCCCTCTTCTTAGGAAAATCAAGGCACTGACGCTTGAACGGCTCTACCATCGGATGTAAACCCTTAATAAGAGTTCCTTCCTTAGCGAGTCTATCACCGTCAGGTCCTTTGAGCTCTTTAGTAAAGAAAGCCTCACCATTGAAATACGGATACAGAGCGCGGTCATCGTCCATGATTACCAACCAATCATAATCTGAAGCATAGAGCTCTTTCAGAAGATAATTGCGATTTGCTCCTGGATACGCTGCTGGTACTGACATGCTGTTAATCTTAAAAGGAACGTCATACAACTTATCATAATCAGAATCGTCGCCCCAAGCACTCTCAACTCGGTAGTATAAATCATCTGGTGTAAGAAATGTAGACAACCAGTCTAACTGTCTTCTGTGATTTGTAATACGCATCACCTTTCGCGTTGCATCTGGTGGAATATATGAAATGGTACCGTACATAATCTTTCCCATAGCAATCCTCCTTGATAACGGTGTTCTATTTACTATTATATTATACAACACCACATGAGTTTATAACGAACTTATATGATATTATCCAAGATATTTCTTATTTCTTCGTATCGACTGTAACTCGTAAGCGGTTCATAATCTAAAGCCCAGATACCCTTAACCTTATGCAAAAACCTCTTATCATTAAAGTCGGTAACGTATTCTCGCTTTTTCTGGTCTATCCACATTACATTACCGAAAAGATGTAATCTGTACTCTCGTAGAAAACTCGAAAGCCATTCTACAGGAAGATTTGCACGCAAATATAATTGAAATTTAATTCTGACTTGCTGAGGAATCGGTCTTGCGTATGCTAAATCTTGCTTTCGTATTATATTACAGCATGCTTCATAAGCAGGCATCGTTTCTGACGTGATGTGGTCGAAGGAATCATTTATGAGCAATATACCTTGAACATACATACCTACATAAGACATCAGGTCACCATACCGAGCGGCTTTATTTCTAGGTAGCTCTAGAGCATCCTGATAATCATGAGGTTTGGCGTGAATTACGCCCAGAACTTTCGCTGCTTGATACTCGATAGACGACATGACAACTTACCTCCTTATCTTGGTTTACGACGTTGTAGATATACACCAAGTAGGTTGGTCAATTCCTGAGAATCTGTTCTCTCAGAGAATCTATCAATGAACTTGTTAATAGTTTCATCTGTGATTACTGTTTGAGGCTCTTTCCAGGTATCCACACTGGTGTTCAAGGATACCAGCTTAACATTTCGACGAACCAGCTCTTCGTTCTCGATAAGTTTCTGCTGAATCTTACGCTTAGTCGGAACCTTAATGATATTCGCATAAATATCATCTACAGTACCGAATTCACGAAGTAACTCGATACCAGTTACCTCACCAAGTCCCTTAACGCCAGGAATATTGTCTGAACCGTCGCCCACGATTGCCTTAAGGTCAATCAACTGTTTTGGTGTAATTTTCTTCTCTGCGAAAAACAATGCGTCGTCCCAGAGGACGTGTACACCATTGGTTTTAAGCTGAAGTACCTTAACATTCTTACCAAGAAGTTGCAACCAGTCAGCATCGACGGTAAGTAAGGTTATGTCGTTGGTAGAAGCGTAACGCTCTACGAATGCACCCGCTAGGTCATCAGCCTCTCTACCTGGCTGCTTGTATACCGTACCGATAAGTTCACCGAGCTCAAGAACAAAATCAACCTGGTCATAGAATGACTGGTCAGCTGCTGTTCGATTAGCTTTATATTCTGGATACAGCTCCTTTCGGATGTCTGCAGAGCCTGGCATGTCTGTGACAAATATCGGATAGTAATCTTCTACCGCGTGAACGCGGCTAAGAAACTGCTTAAAGAAACCAACGATTACTGATGTAGGTTCGCCCTTACAATTAGTCAACTCTGGATAACCGTATAGGGCTCTAAAACATAAAGCGTAGGTATCAATTACCAGATATTTCATTAAACTCCTCCTAATAATAGTCGTATATTTTATATTATCTAAATTATAACACAATTTCTAATTATATTTCGAAGTTCTATCCTGCCAAGCAGTCCACCAGTTGCTCTGGTAGTTCAGCCATCATGCACGGGTATTCATCGATGGAGCATAGATTATCAATCATGTCCAGAGTAAACTCAAGATTATACTTTTTGGGCGTTTCAGAATCTTTTACCAAATCGAACTCATGCTCGGTACACAATCTGGTAAAATCCTCTACCTCTCTAATGCCGCTCTCTACAGCAATACGAGTAGCTTGATAAGTATTAGATGTAACTGCTGCAGCAACCAAGTCAGCCCCTCTCTTCATAATATAAAGGTCAACCGGTTCATTCTTAGGTACACCTTCAATCTTTACTACGCAATTCTGTCTGTACATATAATTCATCCTCTCATCTTTAATTGACATGGCAAATGCTTAAATACAGCAAACACACAACATCATTTATATAGTGTAAATCACTGCATTTAAGCATCACCGTTCATTAGTTCTGAACTAAACTGTCGTCGGTTTCATCATCGTCGGTGTTCTGATTGTTGCAACAACAGCAACAACAATCACCATCACAGTTATCAGAGCAACTACCATTACCATGACTTCCGCCAGGTCTTACAGTAGAACCTGCCAGATAAGCTGCGTTCGGGTCGCCATTGATAGTCTTAAGATACAAATAAGCGTACCAATCAGGATTTTGTCTGAAGGTATCGAAACTGAACATGATACGCAGTCTGACAGTACCAGATAGTTCAAGACTATCCAGCCAAGTGCTTGGTACAATTATCTCAGGTCGTTCTCCGACCTGATGGAACAATGCCCAGGACTCGTCTTCACCGGTGATAACGTGCTTTTTATTGTCTTCCACGTTCCAGGTCACCTTTGTTAGACGTCCGCGAAAGTCTTTCGGCATTAGAAATCTCAGGTCAATATCATGACCCCATTCCTTGATTTTCATGAAACCGAGTGTAGTGAATTCATTCGGGTTCGTCCGGATATCAATCTGATTAACCATGAACTTCTACTCCTTTACCTAATATATTCTGACACAGCATCTGCTGTGTAGCAGTCAAACCATGTTGAGTATTTTTTGAACCAAACGCTGTTGATAAGAACTATCAGCACTGATAATACTTTCAGCAAGAAGTTCCTTGCTATCAACAATCTCCTCATTGACTGTGTCGTATGAGTGATTGGTTACTAATCTGATTACGTTGACTGGGTGATGCTGACCTATACGGTGACATCGGTCTTGAGCTTGTGTTTCATCAGCTGCTGTCCACGGTAGTTCATACTCAACTATCGTAGAGCTTGCTGTAAGATTAAAACCAGTACCGAGTGTCTGATAGTTACCCAGAATTATGTTGCACTCTGGTATTGTCTGGAAAGCTTGAACATTAGCTTCTCGTACCTGAGTGTCGATGGCACCGTAAACCAAGGCAGGATTGTATTTGTGCTTACGCAATACCCAGTTCAGATATTCAAGTGTGAATACATGATAGCAGAAGATTACAATCTTCTGACCAGAGTCAACTGTTTCTTCTACGATATCCAACAGAGCTTCTAATTTAGCACAAGCCTCTGGCGGATAGGATTCCATTACTCTAGGAGGACACCCAGTTGCTTTCTTCAGACCAACCAGCTGACCCATCGGGCTTGCAGCTGCGAGTATTTCTGCAGAACGCTCTCGCAAATCCTTCTGAATTTCTTTATAAAGCTTTGCTTGCTCAGGTAGCATGTCGAAGTGTATCGTCTGCACAGTTTTCTCAGGTAAATCAAGACATTCATCTTTTGTACGGCGGAGTGACCAACAGGTTAAATCTTTACTGAGGTCTTCTGTGTTCTTAAATCCGATTATCTCCTTATCCTGAAAGCCACCCTTTAAGCAGTACTTCGCTTCAAAATAAGTCTTAGGCGGTACGGTTCTTCCTAACCACTGCATCATAGCAAACAGGTCAACTGGTGAATTTACAATAGGTGTACCAGTTAAACCTAATTTATAATGAGTGTTGAGTTCCAATAAACCCTTGGTCTGTTTGGCTTTAGGATTCTTACATTTATGCACCTCATCGACTACCACCATACCGAGTATTTTATCATTTATCTGTGAAGTTAGAGCGGTGATGATTGTGTCATTTCTGAGCGTCTCGATATTAGTGATAAACACCTGTGCGTTCATCTTAGCCATTCTATTCACATCATCAACCTTATCTTTACCAGAACCTATCTTAGTTCTTAAACCTGACTTACCTATAGGTCGAGTACCTAAGATATACCCATTTAGGTCGGTGTGCTTCTTGACTTCGTTCAACCAGTTATACTGAAGACTTGATACACCAACAATTATAAGAGCTTTCTTGATTTGACCTGCTTTGATGCGATTTGCAATCAAATCGAGCGACTGTTTGGTTTTACCAAGTCCTGGTTCATCGAGCAGCAACATCTGAGCGTGCTTTTCAGAATACTTCAGAAAATCTTTCTGATGCTGATACGGTTCTGTTTTCCAGAGATTAAAATCTAAACAAGCCGCATCCTTCTCGATAATATCCTCCATTACAGGAACCAAAGGAATTTCCTGTCCGTCTTTGTAACGTGGTACCCACGCATGCTTCGGTCTGCCTTTGTATCGATATAATTCATATTCACGTTGCGTCTTTGAAATTACCTCTACAGGTTCACCTTCATATGTGTAATACATTAGTAACCTCCTTGTCTTAGGCTGTTTGTTATTTTACTACATTTTTATTATAACATACAAGCAGCAGAACGTCGAATATTTATATTTTCGTTGAAATTTGTTTAATTTGTACATTATCAACAATTTTTCTTTAATCGATTTGTTTATTATTTTTAATTCTATGTATTTTACACGACTCACAATATATTATATGTTCGCACCGCTCCATCTAATATATCACACCGACAAGTCGTATTGTACACCGCTTACAGCATGGTAAACCATACTTATCGCTACAAAGGTTTCTGCTTTCAGCACTCAACCTTGACTGCGACAAAACCGCAGACAAACCAAAACCAAACCAAATTCAAAAATCAGCAAAACAGAATAATCAAAAATCTAAGTTAAGAATAGAAAGATTAGATATAAAAGATTAGATATAAATCTGAAAATAGAATCTTTAAAGCTAGGCGCGAAGCGCCTTGATATTTTGCTATTTGGTGGCACTTTAGTTCATTAAAGCAACAATCTTATCTAGAATAATAATGTGATTGTTGTTATATTATATAGTATGGATACCAGGGTTCTGATTAATTGATTTAACTTCGATGGTAAAATAGAATATGTGTTATAATTATGATACAATGTAAAATATAATTATTTGTGTAAGGTAGAGCGTGTGAGTAACTTCGTATACCTTGATATCGTGTGTTATACTTTATATGTGAGTTCAAAAACGTGTTGTCAGCACGTGGTTAAGAAAGAGGGTCTATAGATAATGTGCCAGAAAGTTCTACCCAAAACTTCTTTTGAAGAACGTCTTCCTGAGGGTTGGTTTTTAAGTCGCCTCTACAGAGGAAATAGAATTCTATATTATAAGGATATAAAGGTAGTGAGTTTACCAGATAGCTTTGATATAGAATCTCGAGTTGCAGACATAATCAATAATCCTCCAGAAAGTGTTCAAGCTGCCTTATACCAAGACGGTAAACTTGCAGCACTCGATTTGAGCTCTAATGTTCAGCAAAAGTTAGTCAAAAAGGGTATAATTTCGTATGAGTTTGCTCTTAATTGTCTTCATGGGATTGAGAGTTGGCTTTACCGATACATTCCTGCAAAAGCTGAGTATGCAGGTGTTACATATAAAAATAGACGCAATCGTTGGTATGATGAGGACGGAAATTGTATAAACACCTCGGTTATATTTCTATCAACTTGGGATGCCAGAGTTCGCTATGCTAAAGGAATGTGTACGCTTGCGGATGTAGCGAGATATAGTTGGTCAGCTGTTCTAGAATGTTTAGGTGATGACCACCAGCGTTTCATTGAAACGGTAATTAAACCTAAATTGATAGTCAATAAAAAAGGTTGGGTAGTTGAAGCCAAAGATAAGAAAAAAGAACGTCTTAATAAGAATGCTAAATGGGAGTATACAGAATTCGATTGTTCAAGAGAAATTGAAAATGATTATCGAGAAGATGTAAACTCATGCTTGTATAATTATTTCTTTGATTCTATTAGCAATCAGGTTCAGATGTTCACTGAGCATTGTAGAATACCGGCGTTTAAGGGTATGAATGCTCGTGTTGAAAAATGGGAGCAGGATGTTGTCGAACAGCTTAAATCTATTGAACCTAAATTATGCAGATTCAGATGGAATCCTCTGCTGAAAGCCCATGAACCGGTGTTTGCTCCTCGAGTTCTTTCTTACGAAAAGCGAGAAGACTTCTACGACCTGGTTCATCAGGTAATCATCGGTTCGATGAGCGGTCATCAGGCAGCTTTGCATATGGTTAATGGTGACTGGAAGAAAATCAAGCGAGAAGGAAATCGCTATGAGAAGCATATGACTCAGCATGTGCCTTATTACACTGACAGATGGAAAAAGCTAAATCCTAACTCGCTAACATTTACAGACGCTGTTCGTTATGTTCAGTCGAATGTGAAAGACCTCATTACGATGGGTTTTCGAGCTGCAGATAAATTGATTGCGTCATTTACCTATGATGATTGTCGATTTTCAGTTAATGTTATGACAGGTGAGGTTCATTACATCGGGGTAGCTGAAGGTAAGTATATGTCTGACCGATGGCTTAAAATGAAACCTGAACAAAGACGTGCAGTTCTTAATGACGATGCAGAGTGGGAGTATCAGGAGAAAGCTATCAGACGATACAACCGTCTGTTCTCCTATCTATATAATGTAGTCCACAAGCATTGGGATAGGGTAAGCTACTTTATAAAAGACAAGCTTACTGCAAAGAAAAAGTATCTTCGTCCTTCTTCTCGATTCCTAGATAAGATGAGAGAAAAGGCTGAGAAATATATCAAATCATTAGAAAGAAGGGTTGTCACTTGTTAAAAACGCAGTTATACTTTGCTGGTAGTGCACCGCAGGCAGTTGATGAGTATCTGGTTGAAGCTGGTTATAATCGATTGTTTTCGCAGCTGAATGACCGTTCACGCATTAAGCGTTGGATGAGTTATAAAGACGAGCATCCGAGTATGAAACTGTTTGTTGACTCAGGTGCGTTCTCGGCTTACACCAAGGGAAAAGAAATTGACCTTGACGACTACATCGCTTACCTTAATGAGTATGGTAGATATTTTGATGTAATGGTTCAGGTTGATTATATCCCAGGTAAGTCCAATGTCGTACAAGACAGACAGGTTTATCTTGATGCTCCGAGAATTTCTTGGGAGAACTTCTTGCATATGCGTGAGCGTCTTGACAAGAGTCTCTGGGACAGATTTATTCCTGTTTTCCACGAAGGTGAAGATTTCAAATGGTTGGAGAATATGCTAGAATACCGTGATGCTGACGGTAATTCTCTTCAGTACATCGGTATATCACCTCATACAGAAACAACTACCGACCGCCGACTTGCATTCTGCAAGGAAGCATTCCGTCGAATCAGAAAGTCGTCTAATCCTCACGTAAGAACACACGGATTCGGTATGACTGCTTTGAATATTCTTCAGTATATTGACTTTACCTCGGTTGACTCTACAACCTGGTTGAAGTGTGCAATCTATGGAACAATTCTTGTTCACCGACACAACAAGCTTGCCGCTATGAATGTAGGTGAGAGAACTACCGGAGCAGCTGACCACTTCTGTTGGTTGGGTGCAGACGCTAAAGAAGAAGTATGCAGGCTTATCGAAGACGCTGGTTTTTCTACCGAAAAACTCAGAAAGATTGACCCTACTCGCTCGTCGGAAGACGTACTCGATGACGATGTTGAAGATATCACGAATAGCATTGCGATGCGCCAGATGTTTAACGCAGCAAGTATGATTAGATATCTAGAAACAACTGAATTTGTTGGTCTTCCTAAGTCAGCGCGTCGCATCGGCTTATGAGATTTCGATAATTACACAACTTCGTTTTATATGAAGTTGTGTGTTATAATAAGCATACAATGTTACATTGCACGTTACCGCGGACCGTGTAGTGGATTACATTGAGTCTTGCTTAACCATTGGCAAAAAATGTAAAGCAAAGAAAACCAAGTACCAAACACCAAGTACCAAAATTCTAGAATCAGAAAGGAAAGATTATTATGGCACGCTATACAGCGGAAGAATCTAAAGCGATGGAGTATCAGGGCGCCGATACCTTCAGAATCGAGAAGGACGGTGGCAGAGCTCAGGTTGTATTCCTCTACACCGATGAATCAAGCGTCGATGGTTGGTCTTGCCACAGACTGCCAGGTGCTAACTTCTATACCTACACAGTTGACTGTCCGAGAGGTCCGAAAGACCCAATTGAGAAGTGCCCAGCATGCCAGGCAGGTGAGCCACTTTCTACCAGAGTGTTCGTTCGTATGCTCGACCTCGCTTCTGGTAAGGTGATGATTTGGGACAAGCCAGCATCCTTCAGAAAAGAACTCGCTGGTTTCATGCACTATTTCAACCCGCTTTATAAGCAGAAGTATGAGATTACTCGTACAGGCACAGGTCTTAATACCAAGTACAATTTCCAGAGCATTGGCGACAGCGGTATCCCAGAAGAGCAGTATAAGGAACTCGTGAACCAAGCAAACGACGTTTGTGATGCTTACGTTCGTCCTATCGATAAGTATGAGGAAATCAAGGCACGTTCTGAAGCAGCTCAGAACGAGCAGGTTCAGGTTGAAGGACAGCAGGGACAGGCTCCTCAGCAAAATGCTTGGGGTCAGAATCAGGCTCCTCAGCAGGGTTGGGGAGGTCAGCCACAGAACGGCTGGGGTGCTCCTCAAAATCAAGCTCCTCAGCAGGGTTGGGGTGCTCCACAAGGACAGCCGCAGAATCAGGCTACTCAGAATCAGGCTACTCAGAATCAGCAGCCTCAGCAGGGTGGTTGGGCTCCTCAGAATCAGCAGCCTCAGAACGGCTGGGGTTCTACTCCTCAGGGTGCTTGGAACAACAATCCGCAGAACTAATTCAGATTGAGAGGTATATATAATGATTTGTAAGAAAGAAAACCTCAACACAGCACTTGCGGCTGTGTCTGAAGGCTTAACCCCTAATTCATATGTTATCCTTGCAACCACCATCACACTTCATGTTGCAGATGGAAACCTTTATCTCATTACAGAACCTGATGATGGTGAAGTGTGGTACTGTGCAAAAGTCGGTGCAACTACAGAAGCATTTCCTACGGTTTCTGTTGACGGTGCGAAGTTCAGCAAAGCAATTTCCTACTGTGACAATGATGTTGAACTTTCTGCAACGGATGACACGCTTCTCGTTAAGAACTCTAAAGGTACACTGAAACTTTCCATCCTCGTTGATGACGCAGGAAACAAAGCAGCTCATGAGTTTTTCACCAAGTCTGGTGAACAGCTTAAGGTAGACCATCTCAATCAGCTTAAGATGCTCACCGGAACAATGTCTAAGACCATGGACTCGATTGCAGAGCGTTGTGTCTACACGGACTGTGATTGCTCTTTTGCTACTGACGAAGTCAATATCAGTAAGGGCGACTCCTTGGTAGGTGCAGCTGGTGGCATTCTTCTCTCTGCGAGAATGATTAGCTACTGCTCTAAGCATTCTGATGTTCAGATTTACGACGCAGGTGCAGAGTTCTTCTGGTTTGTTTCTGAAGAATCTGGTTCGGCTGCAAGATTCTCTAAGGTTTTCCAGGACTTCATTCCTCAGTTCCCTCTCCAGAGTCTTAAAGACGAATTTGCGAATGAAGTTCTTCATTCTGTACAGGTTGATATGAGCTCGTTCCTTAACTCTATGCAGTTCTTGGCAATCGTTGCTGATGCAGCTAATGATTACAGCGTTACTGTATCCCAGGAAACGCCTAATGAACTGATTCTCAAGTGTGCAGAAAGTATTCAGAAAGTTCCTTGTAAGTCTATCGCAGGTGATGGACCTTGGTCTGTCGAGGTAGACTGCGTTTCTGCAAATGCACGCTTCGCTTCATATGACGGTATGGTTCAGCTGGATGTTTATGAGAGTCAGCTCGCCTGCGTAGGACCTGTAACAACATCTATTGGTCTTATTGTCTAATGGCAAATAATCTCGGTAAAGAGTGGGAAGACATCGTTGAAGAATGGCTGAAGGAGAACAACATCTGTTACGACCGTATTCACGACCAGATGTCGGGAAAGAAAGGCTCAACGAATGTGTGCGATTATGACGCATACATCTACCCTCATATGTACTATCTTGAGTGCAAAGAGTGTGCGTCTTCCCTATTCAATATGCTTCAGAACATATCCGAATATCAATGGATACGTATGCTGCAAAAAGATACTTTTCCGGGGGTTAGAGCTGGGTACGTTATCTGGATGTCAGGTGCAAAAAGAGCTTTCTGGGTATCACCGCTTACGTTGAATTTGTATTACTCCGCGGGTAAGAAGTCTGTATCGGTAGATGACCTAGAAGCTGGTGGTATAGAACTTACCTTGTATCAGAAACGAACCAGATGGCATTTAGAAACATTACTCGATGTTGTCGAACAGCATCTGGCACAGGTGAACTAATAAAGTTCACCTGTGCTTTTATTTTCTGGTTGTTTAGTTGCTTGTCGTCCATTACAGATGGGCTAGGTAAAAAGAAGCCTGTTTAGTCATTTACATTACTTCGGTATTGTTTTTCTAAATGTTGTATAATATATTTGTAAATAAGAACACGGAGGTGATTTAGTGTATCGTATATATCTAAGAAGAACTCCTGATGGTAAAGTCTATATTGGTTGTACGACAGTTTCATTAGAGGTTCGAGCAAAGCTTGGATATGGTCAGACCGATTTCCAGAGAGCTATAGAGCATTTCGGCTGGGATTCGATTCAATCTGAGATATTGACTGAAACTGCAGACAAAGAGCAAGCTAAGCGGTTAGAGCAGCAATACATCGAGCAGTATGATGCTATGAATCCGGACAAGGGTTATAACAGAAAAGGTAGTGGATTTAGCATGTCTGTACCTCGTCGAATTCAGTTGTCTAAAGCTACGAAGGTTTACTGGGAAAATCCTGAACATATCGCAAAAATGAAAGCTGCAATAGCAAAGAGTCGTAGGTCTCCAGAATATCGCAAGAAGATGTCTGATATTATCAGAAAGAAATGGGAGACTGGTGATTATGCAGAGCGAGTAGCAGGTAGCCTGCGTGAGCGAAACAATCGACCAGAAGTGAGAGAGAGTCTATCAGAACGCTCACGCGACTTTTGGTCAGATGAAGAGCATAGACAAGCACATTCTGCGAAAATGAAGCAGGTGATGAATCGTCCTGATGTCCATGCCACGTTGTTAGAATCTCGAAAGAAAATCAATTGGCATTCTGACGCAATGAAAGCAGGACGAATAGCCTGTGCAGAAGCCAATCGAGGTAAGGTTGGTATCCATAAGATAGAGAATGGTAAAGTCCAGAACAAGAAAGTTTACGCTGAGCAGTTAGACAGCTACCTCGCAGAGGGTTGGGTACTCGGTTTTATAACAAACGGTCCTGGAATTGCTATTTCTAGATATGAAAATGGTACGTTGATTAGGAAGCGAACACCTGAGTGTGAACTTGATACATATCTCGCAAAAGGTTGGAAGAGAGGTTGGAAAGGTTAATGAGGAATTTAGCTGCTGTTTATCGTCCTACAAGACTTGATGATGTTGTAGGTCAAGAAAACCCGAAGAAGGTACTTCGCAATCATTTACAAGCAAAACCTAAATCAGGTTATTTGTTTGTAGGCTCAGCTGGCACTGGCAAGACGACTTGTGCTCGTATCTTTGCTCATGAATTGAATGGTACAGCGAATATCTATGAAATCAATGCTGCTGATAATACAGGTGTTGAAGGTGTTCGTAAGATTATCTCTGATGCTAGACACAAACCTATTGGCACGAAGTATAAGATATTTATTCTTGACGAGTGTCATATGCTAACAGTCCAGGCTTGGAATGCTTTGCTGAAGCTTGTCGAGGAACCGCCAGAATCCGTCGTACTTCTATTCTGCACTACTGACCCTCGTAAGATTCCGAGTACTATTACTTCTCGTGTCTTGCGTCTTGATTTCGCTCGTATCAATGTCGACGATGTAACTACGAGACTTCAGTGGATTCTTGAACAAGAAGGTGTATCCGGTGTTCCAAGAGAGCCGTTGAGATATATTGCACAGCTTGCCAACGGAGGTATGCGTGATGCAATCACAATGATGGATAAAGTCTTAGGTTACGGTGTTGCGATTGATTTTGATGTAATCAATACCGCTTTAGGATTGGTTGGATTTGACATTCCTATAAAGATTCTTAAGACATTCTATGCTCACGACTTTAAGGGTGTAATCGAGGTTCTGGACGAGTGTAATCGGAACGGTATCGACTTCAAAACCTGGGTACAGGATTTTCGTAGATTCGTGCTTCAGGCTGTAGAGCTTCAACTCGGTGTAAAACCGGAAGATGTTGCACTCCCTCTTGAGGTCAGTAAAGAGCTTCTGACGTTACCACAGGACGGTCGTTTGTTCCAAACTTTGTCTAATCTGGACAGTCTGGTTCAGCTGATTTTGATGGAGCCGGACCCTTATACACTGGTGAAGGTGAATTTCTTAAAGATTGCAGGTGAATTCTGATGAATTTTATCGGTCAGGAAACTCTAATAGATAATCTATCGAAGACTAATGCTCGTGCAATTCTTATCCAGGGTCCTTTTCATGCGGGTAAGAAAACTCTTATACGTCAGGTTTACAAGAACCTCGGATTGTATGTGTATGAGGTGTCAGGTACGGTTTCAGAGTTTCGAGAAACTCTGGATTTTATCAAGACACAGACTAATCCAATTATGTATCTAATACCTGATGTTGATAGACTACATCCTGGTATTCAAAATCTTCTTCTTAAAGTTCTAGAAGAACCTCCGATGAAAGCTAGATTTTGTCTTACTGCTAGCAACTCGATATTGCCGACTATAAAGTCAAGATGTATCTGCTACTCTATGGAACCGTATACACCAGAGCAGATTATGGCAATCTGTGTAGATTCAGAAAGGGCTCAAGTGCAGCAGTATATCGATGTTATCAGTTATGCTGTAGAAACTCCTGGTCAGCTGCAACATCTGATAGGTTGGCAGGGGTATCAAGCATTACCAGACATGATACAGCAGATGGGTGATTTGAAAAACTCGCTTACACAACCCATAGCAGTGGTTTTGAATAAGGCGAATATGCTAGGTAGGTACATGAAGGAGAATGATATAGACTTCTATTACTTCTATCTTCTTGCTAAGGGTTTCTATTCTGATATGGATAGTTTTTCAATTCTGTCTCAGAACTTCTATGACCTTGACCGTTATATTATGTGCTATTTCTATGCTGAGTTATGGAAGGAGGTAGCGTGTAGATGAATCTTGCACAATTCCGGGAGGTCATAAAATCACCCCCGAACGTATTCGTAATAATGGCTAATGACTATGACCTCAGAACGCTGTACCTAAAGCAATTCTGTAAGGCTCATCGAGCAACGCCGACTTATGTGGATTCAATAGATTGGAAGTCTAAGGGTAGAATTCTAGGTAATAATCAGGTATTTGTTCTTACTGATGATATGGATGTTCTTAACAACCCAAAGCCAGAATATAAAAATACCAATCGTAAGATTGTCTATCTATATACATCTATCAAGAAGGTTTCTCAGAATACTCTGGAGTTCTTTGATAACAATATACTGGTGATAGAAGATTTAACCTGGGCACAAGCTGTTAACATCTTGTCTAAGAAGAAGTTGAGTCAGAGTATAATCGACCATATGAAGAAGAATGTGGATAAGCCTTGCACTATGCGTCTATTTGGGCTTCAGATTCTTGATATGGCATCGGAACTTGGTATGTCTGATGTAGATGTATTCAATATCTACTATAAGCCTTGGATGCAATCTGACATAAGTGAAGAACCTGGACCTTTCTGCGATGCTATATTAGACGGAGATTTTGCGTTTATTTTTACCTATCTTGAAGCACAGAAGGGAAATGAGTTTTTTGTTTATGCTTCTATATTCAGATGGCTCGAACAGATAATGCGGTTTGTGTCGTGTGGTAAAGATTATTGGGAAAAAGGTGGATTGGTAAAAGCTGTCTATACGAATTTTCAAGGTCGTGGTTTGCATAATATTCCATGGGTAGAGTGGATATATCTATATAAGCTCGGTCTACAATCAAGACGGCAGATAAAGGTAAGTGAACGTGATGCGTTAACCGGACTGGAGGTGTATGTATGTACCATTTTACGAACTCTTCTGGACAACAGAATAATAATACCGGATACTGCAGGTACTGCGGGCGTCCGCTGAAAAACCATGGTTCTGTAAATCAGGAAGCTGGTGATGTGTGTATGGCTAAGCACAGAAGAAGTCGTGTTCGCAAGATAGGAGAAAAGAGAGGTGAGCGAAATGAACTTAGAAGGGCAGACACTGATTCAGATACAGAATAAGGTGTTTACGTTAGGTAGTCCTGTAACTCATGCTGATACTCTCAATCAATTGCTACACATTTTCGAGCAACAGGGGATAGAAAATCGCCCTATCGTTGTGATAAACCCTGTAGATGACTCTTTACCTGATTTGGAAAATCTGCTGGAGAACTACATCGAGAATGCTATGCAAGGTATGTTAGTCAAGCAGAGAACTACCTATATGTTCCAGGATGCTTCTGATGAAGAAGTACTTAATTGGGCAAAGAGTCAATATCGTTCTGACGAGGTTCAGACAGTTGATAGTCTCATAGAAACTGGTATGGCAATTCGTGAGCAAAGTAGGTTGAAGCGAGATTTAGACGGAGCTAATGCACGTCGAGATGAGCTATGGAAGCAGCATTGTCTTAATCCGGAATCAGATGCTGGCTCAGCTGAGTATTCTGATATAACCTATAATGTTATACCTAGAATTGAAAAAGCTATAAAGGACGTGACCCACCGTATGGGTTCTATACCGAAAGACCTAAAGAAAGGGTATGTTCAAGAACCCATTTCACCGATTGTTGAAAATCCCGTTGAAAGTGTTGAAAACCACACAGAACAGGTTCAGGATACTGTTGAAAATCTTGTGGAAACTGTTGATATCAATTCGGAGATGACTGGTACAGGTAAGCCGAATATTATGTTGATGAGAGCTACGAATATGATAATGCCATTATCGGTAGCTAAGCAAATGGTGAATAATCCTCAGAACAGTGTCTACAAGAAACAGCAAGAAAAGGTTGTACCTGGATATACCACGGTTCCTCTTGAGTACCTAATCGTATTAGGGGTTCAGCTTTATGCTGACGGTGTTCCTATTGTCTATACAAAAACCGGTGGGTTTATGAGAGTTGGTAACTCCAAGGTTAGCCCTGTGGTACGCAGATATTGGTATCCAACACCCCGATATAAGTAACTTCGTGTACCGTTATCTGGTTACTATATAATTATAATGTGACATTCGTTGTCACCGTTTGTGCGTGGTTTTGCTACGTGGTTGTGTATTTAATAACTGTATACGTTATAACACGGTCCTACACGCAAAACCACAGCAAATCGTAAGCAAAATAAATGTTATACACAAGGGGTGCGTATTACCATGAAAAACAATCTGCCACAGCCTTATTGGTCACACGTTCTAAGTCGATTTCCTAAAGACCAGAGCTTACTCGACGCTGCTGCTGGTTATCTTGAAATGAGAGTTAAGAAAAATAAAGAGTTGAGTATAAATGATTGGGATGCTTGTCTAGATGAAGTGCTTAAGGTATATGATATTGCTGATTCTAATAAGCAGTCTCGTGTAAGAAAGATTACGTCTAAAGGTACGATAACTGTTCCTGAATTGACTTATCTATTTCTCACAGCTACAGCCAGGAAGTGGAATCACATCGTGTTCACATCTGAGCAAGATAGGATGTATGCGAATATATCCTACTATCAAGACCCATATTGGAATGATACGAAAAGCAATCCCGATACACTCGCGGTACTTAGAAAGGAGTTAAATGATAATGAATAATCTGGTAGTAGACGTGTTTCCTACGTTGTTGCGTAAGGCAGAAGTACCTGAAAAATTTCAGGATATGAATAACATTCCTAAAGAATATCTTCGTCCAAATATCATCGAGCTCTGTAATAATATTCAGACATTCGATGGTGTAGTATTGTTGAGTGGCTTGAAGCGAGGTAAGACCACGAACGCAGCGGCTATTCTTATGTCTTATCTTAATTCTCGCAGATACATTGTCAATACTCAGGACGTTGGTTTATACATTTCTGTTAATCAGCTGTGTTACCAGAATAGAACGCAAGACCGCTATGCGAGAGATAATGCAGTTCAAGCTATGGTTCAGAAAGCAGCTAGAGCTCGTTGTCTGGTACTTGATGGTTTGTTTTCTTATCTGACGCAGATTGATGATTTGATGCTTCAGGCTATATATGATGCTAGACAGAATAAATCTTGCATCACCGTTGTAACGACATCTATGACTGACCCGTTGAATTGTGCGGGCAGTATTATGTATAGAATTGCAAGAGACGCAAAGATAAAGGAGGAATTCTAATGGCACTTACATCAAGCCAGGAAGTTGCGTACAAACGAATTATGTCTTGGTATGAAAACCGTGAATCTGATGTGTTCAAGCTCGGAGGACCTGCAGGTAGTGGTAAGAGTTATCTTATAGCACTTGTTGCTGAAGCAATCGGTGTTGAAAATTGTCTTCTTATTACCCCTACAGGTAAAGCCGCAAACAATCTTATCAAAGCAGCTCTCCCAGCTCGTACGATTCATTCCCAGATTTATCACGTTCAGTCAGAAAATTCTGATGACGGTTCAATCGACTTTGAAACATCAGGCGAAAGTGAGTTTAAGAATCTTGCTAACATTATTGAGCAGAGTATGAATCGAGGTTGGGATTTCGGTTCTGATGAAGCACGTTTCATTCTAAAAGAAGAGCTCGATGCTCGAGTGAAGTGCATCATTATCGACGAGGGCAGTATGGTTGGTGGTAATCTGCTGAATGACGTATTGTCTTTTGGTATTCCTACACTTCTGGTAGGTGACCCGAATCAGCTTCCTCCTGTAAATGACACATCGGTGTTCAGAACTTGTGATTATTATCTGACTGAAATTGTGCGTCAAGCACAAGGTAGCCCCGTAATATACCTGTCGCAAGAAGTTCTTCAAGGACGACTCAAGGTAGGTAGTTACGGTTCATGCATGGTTCGTAAGGGACCGGTTTCTGATGAAGAACTTTGCTACGCAGACATTGTCCTGACAGACACGAATGTTTCAAGAACAGAGCTGAACAACCGAATGCGGAGGCTTGCGTTAGACTTCAGACAGATGTCTAAGCCCCTTAGTGTAGGTGATAGAGTTATCTGTCGTACGAATACGAATATTACTTCTTCAGAAGGCTTTGCACTTACAAACGGAGCTCAAGGTGTAATTAGCAAGATTAAGCACAACAATCAGAATTATTCTCTTGTTGATATGGTTATGGAGACACCTGATATAGGTACGTTTAGCTTCGTAGGTACCACTCGTCCTGAACTTTTTCCTTCGGCGATACGACCTCCTAAAATTGAATATGGATACGCACTTACCGTACATCTGAGTCAAGGTTCTGAGTGGCAGAATGTTATCTATCAGCAGTGTTCTTTCATGAAGAAGTCGGCGATTTATACGGCTATAACTCGAGCTAAGGATTCGGTACTAATCGCTTTAGGATAAGTCATAAAAGGGGTGTTTAGATGACTGTACCAGAACAAATTATAATCAATATGGTTATGAATAACCAATGTATTCAGTATTTTGAGTACCAAGATGTGTGTACCTATAAATTTTTTGGAGTAAGTTATCGATATCTTGAATTTGTTCGCACTCGTTATCTGCAGTATGGTTCTGTAACCTTAGGTGAGCTGATGTCGCAGTTCCCGAATTTTCCTTGTTCTAATCTGAATGAAGTTTCTCAAGACTGCGAGTTTCTTGTCTACAAGATTAAGGAGAACTATGTATGGAATGAGCTGTCTAAATCAATCGAGGAGGGTCAGCAAAGATTTCCAGATGATGGTATTCAGCTTATGGGTTTGGTGGAAGATAAGATAAATGAACTCAGAGCTATAATCCCAACGCATGCTGATTATGATGCGATTAAGCAGATAGGTGATAGACAAGAAAAATATCTTAAGACAGCAAATGACCCGAATGCGTTCATTCCAACCGGATTTCCTGAAATCGATGCACTTATCGGTGGTTGGGCTAAATCTGGTGAACTGTTCTCGATACTTGCTAGACTGGGTATGGGTAAGACTTGGATTCTTATCTATACAGCAGTAGCTGCTTGGAGAGCAGGTTTCCGTGTTGGCGTTGTATCCATTGAAATGAGTCAAGATGCAATCGGCTATCGTATAGACACCTTCTTATCAGGTATTTCTAATTCAGCACTTCGTCGCGGAGATGCTGTGGATATGAAAGCATATAACAGCTATGTTCAAGAAATGCAAGGAAAAGAAGGTATTCTGATAAGGTCTCGAAAGGAGTTCAATGGTCATATAACTCCATCTAAGCTCAGAACTTGGATTGAAACTGCTCATCTGGACTTGTTACTTCTTGATGGTATTACCTATGTCGAAAACGAACGTATCAATGCAGCTTATAAGAGCGAAACCAGTACAACTGCTGATGTAGCTGAAGACTTGATGTCTGTCAGCGTAGAAACGGGATGCCCTATCGGTGTTACTCAGCAGGCGAACAGAGGTGGTTCAGATACGTCACAAAATCCTGATGTTTCGACTGCTCGTGGTGGTGATGGTTTGAATATTCACGCATCATTCGTTATGTCGATTGCTTATCCAGAAGATTCACACCAGGTAATTCAGCTTGAGATTGGCAAGGGACGTAATTGTAGGTTTGGTGAACACTTCACATATACCTGGGACCCTGACCACGGATATATTCAGTCTCGAGGCGATTCAGGACAGGGAGGTGCTTTCTTTGGTAATGCAGCAGCAGGTTGATTTAAGGTCAATCGATGTAGATGCGGTGTTCGACGCTCTTCGGGCGTCGACATCGTTCTTTCGTATTTGGAACGAGTCTGGTGATGATATTCTAACCCAATGTCCCTTTCATGGTATGGGTAATGAGCAACACCCGTCGTTCGGTATTTGTCACAATCGAGCCAACCCGCATTATGGTAAATATCACTGCTTTGCTTGTGATGCTAAAGGTACAATCATATCATTGGTAAATCACCTTACAAATCGTGAAGCAGGTGATAGATACGGACTTGATTTTATACAGACAATATCTGATGTGGAGTTTGTTGATAGGTCGGGTAACATAACTCTCGCACCTAGAACACCGATTAAGCCTCCTGAAGTCACTGAGGTAGAATTGATGTCTTATCGTTCTACGTCAGTTCCTTATTTAACAGATGTTCGTCATATCAAGCCTATTATTCAACGTGTGTTTGATACGGGGTTTGACCCCGTAACCAACTCGGTAACATTCCCTGTAAAGAGACCTGATGGTTCTGTAGCATTTGTTGTGCGACGTGCTGTAGATAAGAAATGGTATAACTATCCGCTTGGTGTAGATAAACCTGTCTATGGTGTGTTCGAATTCAATAAGATTGTTCCGAATAACAGTATCTTTGCTAGACGAGTAGTGCTGGTAGAATCTATTATCAATGCGCAGACATTATGGGGTCACGGTATACCAGCATGGGCATTACTTGGTACTGGTTCGGGTACTCAGATAGATTTTTTGAACACGACAGACATTCGTGAGTTCTTGATTTGTCTGGATGGAGACAACGCAGGTACAAAAGGTGCCGCTAAACTTCAACAAGCTCTGAAGGCTCGTACATCGATTATTCCAATGCTCCCTAAGAAGGATGTAAATGATTTAAGTGAGTATGTTATGCGATTGCTATATACTCTAAGGCGATAACAGTTGATTTCATCACCTATATTAGAATAAATAGGAGGTGATGTCATGAAATACTTTCTGTCTACAGCAGGCAAGAAGTGCTGCAAGGGTTGTACCTGGTTGTTATCGTTGGCAAGAAATGAAAAAGGTTATGACTTGATACAGATTAAACGTGGGTTTTCTCAGAACAGAAATCTGATGAAACTTTATCCTGGTGAACCAGCGATTATACTGGACACAGGTGAGTTTTACATCGGTGACGCTTCAGGGAAACCCATTCTTATTAACCCAAACGGTGCTGGTATGCCGCAAACAGGTAGTATTCTATGTATCAAGCATCAGTCAGGTTGGTCTCAAGGCGACGCGGTTACAGTACCGTATGCAGACATGATAACGTCTGACGGTGTTGCTCCTACCGGCGTCGATGGTGGCAAATACAGTTGTGCTGCTATTCTCGATTCGAACGACGTTCCGATAGGAGTAGCATTTAAGCTAAGCTGGGTTGAGACCGAACAGTCAGCGAAATTCTTGATTGGCTACTTTAACCACGGGAACCTGATAGAGTTTACCACCGCTGATGTAGATGCAATTCTTGAGCACGCAGAAGCAAATGTACCAGAGTAGGTTTTGCTTAAATGCAGTGGTTTACTGTGTGTATTTGTTGTGGAACCTTGTAGCAGTTAAGCAGTTCGTGATGCTCTTTAACTTCGAAAGCCTTGGTGTTTTCTTGTATAATGTGTATATAACAAGAAAATATTATAGGAGGCGGTTTAATGTACCCATTTGTAAGACATTGGTATATGGCAATGGATATAAACCAGCGTAAGGAGTTGTGTTCTTGTTCTTACAGAATTTCTAGAGCTCTGAAACCTTGGACTCCGAGTGCGAAGCAGACAGTGATGGAATTGTTGGATAAGGTGATGAACCTGTTTCCATTCATTAAGCGCGATTTGGGTACGTGCAGAGATGAACTCGAAGAGAACAATCCGATTACCACCATCCCGTTCAGTATTCTGGATTGTCTTCGTTCATATTTTAATCAATTCTACGTCGTGAAAGACCGCAAGTTGTGCTTGCCTGTAATCGATTGTAAGCCTACGGTTCCTACTATCCAACCTGATACGCAGGTGCAGACACAGACTACAGCAGCTACTAAGAAAACCCGTTCAAAGTCAAGAGCAATCACTGAGGAAACCTGGTGGGTTGTTCGAGTGAAGAATGATTATCGTATGTGCAGACTTACCTTTGATAGTGGTGAGTATTGGGAAATGGTCGAGTACATTGGAGGTAAGGTTCACAATGAGCAGTATCGATTCCCGAAATATGATAATAGAGTAATCTACGAATTCAAAGAGCACATCACACCGGATATGTTCGCGGATAAAATCAATGAGGCAGTTTCAATTCGAAAAGCTGCATTGCTGAAGCAAGCTCAGGTGCTACTCCTTAGATTTGATACTGTCCTCATCGCAAGGCACCTCACTGGAGGTACACTTGTAGCAGGTGTCGAGGATGAAGATGATACGTATTGGTATCTTGATGCTTATAATGAACATGGTGAGCATATTTTCTACGGCGACAAACGCTGGGAGCTCGAGAAGAAAAGCAGATGTACTGTTGTTCAAATTCTGAAAAGGAAGTGATTTTATGGCAGAGAAAACTTATAATACCGGTCGAGTTGTAGGTTGGTCAACTTATGAAGAGTTCCTCAAAGAGACCGGTGCAGACCCGAATGTAATCACCAATTACATCTATAATACGCTGGTAACATATGGCGTGACGAGGCGAGTGGAGCTAAAGCCAGGTACCGATGCTGACGCGTGGAAACCTTCTAAAGGTGGGCAATTCTACACGCAAACTATTCGTGTTCAAGGTGCGTCTTGGGGTGCAGTTCCCATTGTTGGATTGGATTATGAAGCTTATATCGACGTTTTCAAGAATCCGTCAGCTTCTACCGAACAAATTGAGATTGTTGATGCCGACGAGAAAGAAGCAATAGAAACTGCGGTCGGAAATATATTCGGAGTTTATGTATCAGACGCACTTGGTAATAAAGCATCCAGTGCTGTTTCCGCTCATGGTTATCTGACTTTTGTTGCCTATCCTGAAATTCTTAATTTCAATGAAAAGATTTCTACGATTTCTGGAGGCGTGCTGAAGCTGATTGTTCGAGGACTGTCTTTAGAGGACTTGGACGTGAACACCTTGTATTACGGACCTCAGGGCTTTATCTTCGCTGGTAATGGTTTGGTAGAAGACTGTTACCATGAGACACGAGATATCAACAATCTCTCATTGAATTCTGCTGGTTACCTTTGGTTAAGTATGGGCGGTAATCCTGTGCCAGCTGATTACCGTGGGTTAGTGGAACACCCTGCAGGTCAGATTTTGATATCCACATTTGGTTATATGGATTTGGATTTCATTAACGGTACTGGTTTGTTTCAAGACCTTGGTTCTTACGGACTTACCTATGCTGAGTACCAAGATGCGTTGTCAGACGTGAACAAGGTTGAAACTCAAGTAGAGGTTATACCTAGCAGTGACCGAGATCAATATATGTATCTGGTAACTGGTATAAATACCTATTCAACTTACCCTTCGACGGCATATCCGTTCTACATTATACCAGTTAAGAAGGATACCGGTAAGGTGAATGTCGGTAGCTATGACTCTTATTCGGCTCCGAAGATGAAGAAGGTCATTGACTTCACTCGTCTTTACACCGCTAACGGTGATGACCAAGCTGTGCTTTATCTTTATGACAAGAAACTGCCTGATTATATGGGAAGCTGGTGGAGTGGAAAAACTCCAGTGTCAGAGGGTTTGGTGTATCTAGGTAATAACTCGCTGGATGATGACCACTGGGTTCTTACCGACCTTGCTACGACTGCTGGTGGTACATACCATAGAACTGGTCGAAATGCTTGTTGGAAGATATCTAATGATGTTGTTCCATCACTTAATAAAGGCTCCGCGTATGTAGTTTCGAATCAGCCGAATAAAGAGTCGAATGGTGTTTACCTGTGTACCAAAGATGTTAAGCATGATAGCTCTATCTATCAGATTAATCGATTCGGTGGTTACATTCATTGTACAATACCGCAGTGGTTGAAAGATAAAAAAGACAAATTAGGTGATTTCGATTTCGAGGTTGACCTGACTGGTATCCCTTATACAATTGACTCTGGAGTTCTTTATGTAGACGGCTGTCCGATTTACCCTGGTGAACCGATAATTTTAGGAACACAGTCGTTTTGGCTAATGGGATATGTCTGGAACACCGTCCAGGACGGTCAGGCTAAGTTAATCTGTTCTACAGAAACAATGCCTGACATTTCTCTAGATGCTACTCAAAGTCAGAACATTACGAATCAATCTGATACTCACTCTCGGAAGTTACGCATTCCTCGTTCTTCTTGGACTTCAGCTTATGCAGGGAGAGAACGAACTGTATGGACATCAGAGTCTGATAGTTATTCCTTCACGACTTCCGCTACCGATGTAACCGCTGGAATTTTCATCGAATTGCAACACTCTAATGAATCGGTATGGGCATACGGTAAGAAATATACGTTCGTAGTATTGAACACAGACGATGATTATATTTATCTAGCATCAGCGATGGTTTGGATTGATAATCCGACCTTGTCATCTACCGCGGGTTATCCTGGGAGGTATGATGCAGTGGTTCCTCGGTATAATCAGCCCATTCCTGATAAAAGCGGTTCATATTACTACAACATGAAGTCGGTTCTTTCAAGATTAACTGCTCGTAAGATGTTTCTTGATTTCGGTTGGAATATCGAGGATTATGTCGACAAGGATTTCCAGGACCTAAGTCTAGGTGAATTTTTGCAAGAGTGCGTCCTCAGAGATGATTTGTCAATACCGAAGTCACCAGAAACGACAAGAGCATACGCACTGAAGTCTGAATTTTTTCTGTATTCTAAGAAAGACCTTAACTACACATCAGGTAAAATACCGGACCCGGCTATTAGACCGATTATTAGTTCGCTCAAGATAGTTGCTAAGACTTCACCTCGTTCGTTCTTTGACACTGCATTCTATACAGCAGAGTTGACAGACGGAACTGAGGTTAACATCAACAACGTCGATTACCCTATATGGGTCACGATAGCAAAATCCAGACACGGGAAGCAGACTATGAGTGTGTCTGTTATCGATGATAATAATGGGCTGCTAGACTTTTCTGGTAACGAAGGCATTATTGAGGCAGATAAAGTGACCTGGTTGGATTTGCTAACAGGACTCGGTTCAGGTAAGTCTGTGGATTTACTGCGAGGTATGAAGATGCGTCGTACGACTTCGGACGTGAACTATATCGAAACAGCAAACGACACGACTTTGGTTATATCTAAGACTGCACCTCCTGCAGATGACTTCCCAGTTGGTACTATCGGAATAGGTTGGTGATATTATGGGACTACGCATCGATACTTCCAATGATACCTACCGTTGGGCTACATCAGACCATTGGTATAATAACCCAGTACACATCACGATTCATAACGACGATACCACTCCCGCAAAGTTGGGTGGTATTCGTTTAAATATAGTCGCTTGTAACGCAGGTAATCATTCTGTTTCTCAGATAGCAGCTGGGCAGGCAGCGGGACAATCAGGTATGTTTGTTCTATGCGAGTACAACGCATGGACAAAAATATCTCAGATTGTTCCTATTGCGTCTGAACCTAGGTCTAATCTTTGCACTACGTCCAGCTCTGAACCTTTTAGCAATGAACTAACCTGGTTTATACCTAGATACACTAAAAATGCAGGTGCGCAATATAATCAATACTCATATGACGGAAACTATATTTCACAGCAGGACTATAACAATGCGTTCTATACCTTTAACCTAACGTCTCCTCTGGTTATTCCTGCAGGCGGTCAGACTACTGTGACACTTAGACTGGAAGACGGCTGGGGAACGTGGCAATTAAGTGATTTGGTTAATGCCACGCCGTTGCTTTCGTATCAGGTTACCTATAAGCCGAACGGAGGAAACTGGAGTGGTTCTACGGCAGATTTAGTACACGAGGTAGTTCAAGGAGAGAATGATTCACTTCCTCCAGTACCGACGAGAGACGGCTACGCATTTATCGGTTGGTCTCCAAGTGGAGCACCACCTTCGGATGTTCAGGAAAATCACGTATATACGGCACAATGGGCTGAAGGTACTACTACCTACACTTTCTGGCGTAATTATGATTCTTCTGACACTACTGTCGTAAAAACCGGTACAGCTAATATCGGTTCGACAGTTGCCTCTGTAAAGCCAGACGACCCTATTCGTGATGGTTATATATTTCAAGGTTGGGGTAAGCTGAGAGAAGGTCCTGTCATAGGCAATAATACTCAGATTACAGATTCAGTGCGTGACTTTTATGCTATCTGGACACAGACAGCAACTATCTGGGTAGTCGAGCAGGTAACCGAAAGTGGTGTCACGAAGAAGAGATGGGTAAAGAAACTGAATGTCAGAAAGGTTATCGATGATGGTTCTGGAAACAAATCCTGGGGCTTACTGCTGCCTCACGAGGTGGTTGAGGACAGCTCGCACGATAAGTCGTGGAATGGGAAGCAGTAGTCGGTAAATCATGACGCAAACCAATATTATAATAGTGAAGGACAAGGAGTGCTAGATGAGCAAAGGACAGAAAAATCAAGAACTACTGAAAGAATATGCAAGGACGAGAGACCCTGCGGTAAGAAATCAACTGGTTTTGGACAATATGGGTCTTGTGCATAGGTGCTATCAGATGTATTTCGCAAGTCGCTTTCCCAGTGAGAGCGACAGTGAAGAACTCGTATCGGCAGGAATTATGGGATTGATAACTGCTATAGACCGATTTGACGCTGATACATACGCAGTTCTGAGCACATATGCGTTTCCTTATATAAGAAACCAGATGAATAAGCTGGTAAATCCTGAGGTAACATTCTCGGAATTTGAATGCGAGGATGCTGATATTCCGATGGAAGAACAGATAGAAGATAAATATGAGTTTGACCAGAAACAGATGAATATCTCTAAAGTAGTCGAGAAGCTGCTTACCCCTGAAGAAATCAGTGTTCTTCACGTTATAAACAGAACTTCTGATGAACCGCCGTGGAGCGTGAATGAAATCGCAAAGGAACTTCACATGCCGGCGAAAGTAGTTACTGATTTATATAAATCCGGTTTAACCAAATTATCGGTGCCGTGCGTACAATGGTACCTAAGAAAATGTAAAGGAGTGTTATCAGATGATTAGATTGAAACTTAATCTACCTGAAGCGACCGTGTCTTACAATGAAACAGGAGCTCTGCTTGGCAGTCCAGTTGAACACACACCGAATCAGATAAAGAATTACAGCCTTCCTTTCGAGATTACTGGTTATGTGTCCAAGAATGACTTTCTGGCATATTCTTTGTATTCTTCTGCAAGAAAGTTTACTGTGTCTGAGCAGCTTGCTCTGTTGACTTCTCTTGGCTTTAAGACAGTTCCGTACTTCGAGAACGAGAATAGTCAGGGAAATCAGCTTATTACCATTAAGAATCAGTACTCGATGTATGATGCTTATTGGATTAGTCTTCCGACTGGCAATGAGTTTAAAGTTCCTGAATTGGCACACATCAATTCGGTGAAGTATGTAATGGCGGCAGATAAGACCTTAACTCTGGTCTGCACTACAGATAAAGGTGAGTTCGAAGTAATCGATATGAAGTTGATTGCTTATTTTCAGCCAGGCTGTACTGCAAAGATTTGGAACGGTGAAATTCAGCCAATGAATACCGCACCTGTCGTTGCTCCGATTCCGCAGTTCTGTCCTAAGTGCAATAATCCGCTCAAGCGTATTCAGATTTATCCTGACCTTCCTATGTTCTATAAGTGTACCAGCAGTTTTTGTGACCAGCTTGTGCTAGATGAGGACCAGGATACACCGATTGAGGCTGAGTCGGCGGAAATCGAGCAGACGGTTTCCACTGCTGATGAGTTCGAGGGAACTAAAGAGAAGCCTGAGGTAGCTGAAACCGATAAGCTTGGCATTATCAAAGGCAAAGAAGAAGAAGCAGCTACGCAGCCTCTGAAGTGCTATGTGGATATCAAGAAATTAGACGCAGCTGAGGTTGACGAGCTCGTCGTTGCAGGAAAAATTCAGATTGTCGATGAAATTGACGATGCAGACTGCATCTTGGTAAAGTCTAAGTTGGCAGTGTCAAAGATTGTACGCAGTCTTAGCAAGGAGTTCGATAAAGAGCTCAAACCTATTACAGATTTTCAGTGAGGTGATGTAAGATGAATATCAGAACTACCAATCACCCTTCGGCTACTGAATATGATGCTCAAGTTCAAACATACTTTCAGCCTTATATGCCAAATATTCTAGCAAATGAGGTTCTCGCTGAGGTAGAAAAGAGATGTGGCGGTGGGCAGCAGTATTGCACTTTTCCGAATGGAATTAGCGATGCTGAGAAAGCTAAGGTAGAAGCGAAAGGATATACCATTACCAAGAATTATATTGACGGTAAGAACCTCGGTAGAAAAGAAGGTGTGCAGTATTATATCGGCTTCCAAGTCGCTATGAATACTACCGTTACTTCTGATATGTACACCATGGTGATTTCTCAGAAAGAAACCAATGGCATAGGTTCTGGTGCTGACAGCGCTCAGACTGTGACTGTACCCGACGGTGAAGGAGGTTAATACCTATGGCAACAGATGACAGATTGTACGACCTTCAGGAAGCTAATGACCATCGTTTTCTTGTTTATTCATCTGCCAATTCTTATATAACTCCATATAGTACGGACACACACGGTGGTGAACTTATTACTGAATTTAACCAGAGAGCAGCGTTGAACACGCTGCTCAAACGGGAGGTGAACCTGTCTGGCTATGCTGATATGGTGGCAGAAGCAATAAACAAGGCGTTCGGTGTTCCTGTCGAAACAGACCAGACCACTGGTGCTACTTCAATGCAAGGTCCTGGTCTGAATTCATTCAAAAATCCTCTTGTTCATGATAAATCTAATTGGCATGTCACATCTTACGCTACCGGTTGTCGAGACGAAGATGATTATAAATTGTCTATTGCTCAAGATGACGGTAGACTTGCTATATCAAGCGGTGTGGCTTTGGTATACGGCTATTATGTAGATGCTCATGATGAAACCAAGATTTATAAAGCAGACGCAATTTCTGTTCCTGAGGTTGCGGATGTAGCAACCAATACAGGTCAGAATCCTGAGAATCCCTGCTATACCAAGTTTATAAAGTTAGCTGTACAGTATACCGCTCCTAAATCTGCACGTCACGATGAGCGTCTAATTCCGCCGCTGAATGGCGTATATCAAGGTGCTGTTATCGTCATTAACGACGACCTTCCTTACGGCAATGAACTGCTACTGGGTACTATCACCTGTGATTCTCAGGGACACTATCTGCTGACAGAGAATCCTTATAAAACCAGGATGATTCCTCTTGACGGCATTCAAGGTGCCGAGAATTATAAAGACTTGTTGTCTGCGGTTAAGGACAACCACATCTATGGCATAAAGTTCGGTGAAACTGGAGGTAGTTCTGAAGGCGAAGTCACTAACCTTATCGATATCGATAGATGGTTGTGGATTGCTTTCGAGTCCAATCTAGGTATGCTCCTAAGAAGCATGTCAACTAATGCAGAGACAGCAGGTAATGCTCAAGATGAACCTACTCGGGGTATTATCGTTTCAGATGAAACCCCATATACAGGTAATGACTCGGTTGTAGATAATTTTAATTGTCTGCATCGAGTTGATGCGAAAACCTTAGCAGCTTTCGCAAGAATGTCCTGGCATCAAGCCCAGGCACCAGGCAAAACCGGTGCTGATATAATAGACCATCGAGCTTTGTATTTTCCATATGCGTCTTTAAAGGCGGGTGTTACAGATTTAAGTCCATCCTATAACTCGCCATCCAACGACCATACGATTAAGAAACCAGTTTACGACTCTCAGGTGTCTTTTCCTGTACTTGCTAATCTGCACGGAGTAGACGGTATTCTAACTACGCAGCAGTTAGCTATGCTAGAGTTGGTATTTTCAGATTACGCAAATCGTAGAAGTTCTGGTCACGCTAGAGGAAGACAATTCGGTCCTTTCCTTACGATAGATGATGCTAAGAATTGGTTTGAGTTACACTCACCGACTGTTGGTATAGGTGATTACTTCTGGGTAATCAATGATGTCGCTGAGGCGGGCGGTACTGAGCGTGCTAATGGCAATACTGTTGAAAACATCATAACCGAGTACGGCACAGTTTCTGGTACAGTTTCTGGTACAGCAAAGCAGTCTAAAATGGAAGCTAAGGTTACCGGTTCAGTAACAGGTAATGTTATCGTTGAGGAGACAGAGTACCCTGTGGAAGGTTCGGTAAACGGTACCGCTCAAGGTACGATTAACGCTACTGTAACTGGTACGATAACAGGTACTTTGGATTCTTTCACTCAGAATGTTTCTGCTCGTTATGTCTGCCGATATGCCAATTCGACAAATGCAGACGGCTGGTGGAGATTTGCTCATGCAATCTCGATGGGTGAGGCTGCGTATAGCGGTGCATTCGATAATACCCAATATACAGATAAAAGTATTGTTCCGGGTTCTTTGCTAATCACTCCTGAGCCGAATTATCCTATTATGTATGGTTATGGTGATGATAAGCTGGAAGTGTCTACTGCAATATATGATGAAGGCATTGAATCAAGCAATTCCGTTCTAGGTTTGATAGGCAAGCTGTGGACTCGATTAACACCTAATGCTAATCCAATTCAGGTTGGTACTATCGCGTACGAAATGGGTTTTATAGCGGGAGTGTATAATCGAAGTGATGACCACCAAGGAAATATTAAATTCGCCTATGATGCTGCTGATGCCTACACGATACTCGACCCTCCAGGTGAATCTCGTTCATTTCAGCAGAAAACTCCTACTTCTGGGTCAACTGAATTGTATCAGTCAGTTATGTTCGCCGTTGAAGCTGTTGAACGTGGTTTTGCAGTACCTGCAACTCCTAATTGCTATGGTGTAGTTAAGGTTGGTACTGGTTCTGATTTGACGGATGTAATTAACGACCAGAATAGTCAGAGACTACGAATTACCGATACTTTACTTGGTTTTATAAAGCACAGCGGTTTCAAAGAAATGCCAGATACTCTTATTCCTATTCTTCCTGGCGTCGATTTGACCCAGTATCAGTATTGCTATTATCCGAATGGTGTTATCTTTCAGATGACAGGTAATGCTTCTGAATGGAGAGCTTCCTTAGATTCTACAGGTACTCTTGCTCACATTCGAGGTAATGTTACTCTAGACTTTTCGACTGTAATCGAGGATGGTGTTCGTTCAGATGGCTTATTGCTACATCTTGAGGACATCGACTACCTGACACTTAAAGGTGATAATCTCCAGGTAGATACTACTACAGGTCATAAGTCTACCGAGACGTGCTTGTTCGGTGTAAATCACTGTCAGGTAAATAAGCCTTTCTTTACAAACGTCGGTGAGTGGAAGTATTCTTCTTTTGTAGGCGGTGGCAACACAATCGAGCTTGACTTACCTTGGATGATGATTCCTCAGATATTCACCAAAGCAATCGATAGTGATGAAGAAGATAAAGGTAATAGTTTGTCTTGTAGATTTTCTAGTGTTACTATGGGTGAGAATGGTGTATGCTCTGCAATGCTTGATGTTTGGGTTAAGTATCAAGGCTGGGAAGATTATAATGGAGGAATCGATAGAGTGTGGTCGTCTCTCGGATATGTGAACTTCCCACCATTATTCTTTGAGTACAACCTCGAACAGAAAGAAGAAGAGACAGCAGGTAATGAAGGCGAGAAGACACCAGAAGTAGAATCTCGAGGTCCTATCAATCAGAATACAATTATCCGTATACCTGATAATCTTAATCTGAAAATCTCTGGTACCGCAGGCGTACATCAAGGTTGGGACGATAATAACTCTGATTTTGTACCTAATGGGAATCTCCTTGTCAACATGAACTGGGAGTGGAATGGGAATCCTTCATCAGCAAAGACACGAGCAGGTAAGGTTTATCTTAACCTGTATATGAAGAACCCATCCTTGGATATCAAGAAGCAGAACTTCTCAAACCTTAGATTCAGAGCTCCTGTACAAATTATTAGACTGGATAACAATTCTATGTCAGAGACCGTTCCTTATGAACAGCTTTATGGTTCAGTTGACAAGTCGCTGAATTAAAAAGAATCTTCGAAATGCGTGTGTTAAGTGTGTTATACTTATACTGTAGATAAGATACTACCGCTGCACACGCATTTCTACTAAATCAAAGAAAGGTGTGAATTTAATGGCACTAATGAATGAAGACCATGAATTTCTGTATGATTATTCTGATGTGGGAATTCCGCAGACAGTTACTGTCAGTGGGTATACCAGTCGGATGGAGAAACTTAGATTGTCTTCTGACAATCTACATCAAGCTATGATTAAGCACATTTTACCTCAGGTAATCGAGCCTAAGATTGATGTGCGGAAATTATATGAGCCTGATTATTTTCTTCTGTTAAGACATCTGCGTATTCTTACCTGGGGACCTTTTTGGACAGCTCAGAACTGGGTATGTACTGACTGTATAAATGAAGCTGGTTCTAAAGGTAAGTTCTACACCGAGCCTAAGCAGATTGACCTAACTACAATCGGAGTTCTTCGTCCGGATAAGGGTGAAGAACTTAAGAAGGCATTTGTAATTAAACCTGAAGAGTTTATGTTCTGTAATGCTGAGGTTAAGATGCACCTTAACCGGTGTCAGGATATGCTGTTCTACACAGCGAAGGTTGATAAGAGTGACGAGGAATTCCGAGCACTCGGCGCTGCTATTGCATCGGTTTCTGATACTGATTTTGTTGATATTTCAGAAGCTTGCGAGTGGCTTGGTAACCTCATGGCGGTCGACGAAGAGCTTATCGAACGCCGTTACATGGAAGAGTTCAACGTCGGACTTCAGAAACGTGTTGAGTTCAAGTGTCCGAAATGCGGAGGTCGTGCGTGGGCATACGTACCAGTCAATGACTACTACTTTCGACCGACCGAAGAAGACCTCAAAGAATGGAAAACTCTATTGGCAGCTTCTAAGAAGTAAATATGACCAGGTTGATGCTGAGATACGTTGTATTTTAGCAAGGTGTCAAGGATACACGGCTGATTATATAGAAGACCAACCTGTGTTATTCAGAACAAAGATGATAAAGAAATTCATCGAAGACGACCAGGCAGGTAAAGACGGTTCAGGGGCAGTTAAGAAAACGTAAACTTCGTTTATCATGTTTTGCATCATATATAATTATGTTATACAGCACACACATATTGCGTATTATGTGCAGTGGTTTTGCTTGTGATATCGTGTGAGGTTGTAAACATTATATATAAGATATAAATCTGTAGCGTGCGTTAGCGTGCTATGTGTGAGGTGATGTTCATATGGGTGTATAAATAGTGAGTAGAGTTCTCCCTCGATAAAACGAGAACAGTGAGTAAGGTATCCCCTTGCTAAAGTCAAAATCGATACGAAAGGAATAATCAACTATGAAACCAAAAATCGAATCAGAAGAGTCGTGGAGTAAAGCACCAGCATTATTTGCTGTGCTTATGTCTATCAATGTCGCAAGCTATGCTTTGTGTGTACCGATGATGGTAAAAATCCTGGAAGCGAAAGAAACCAGTATCTTTTCAATTATAGGTATGCTGGTGCTCACCGTTTTTGGTATGCTGTTGGCGGGCAAGCTCGGTGAAAAGAAGCATAAAGGTGTTGGATATGCTCTTGGTGCTCTTCTCAGTCTGATGGGAATTGTGCTGTGCGCACTTGACGCTGTAGATGCCTTGTTCATACCAGGACCTACTGTCATGGCAACTGCAACAGGCGATTCTCTATTTTTTATCGCAACCTATATCGTCTCTGACGTATTCTCAGAAGTGTTCGGTTATAAAGCCTCAAGATTATCCGGCAACACTTCAGCTATTTTTGCTGTTGTCGCAGCCTTAATCGCGAAAGCATTTACCGGTATTCCCGTGCCTGAGTATGCAGAAGCGAATGAATCCGCATTTGATTTCATCTACGGTGGCGGTATTTATGTCACTATCGTTGGCATTCTGATTTACGCTGTAGGTGATTTCTTGAATGATAAGCTATTTGCTTTCATTAAGAAAAAGAAACCCGGTAAAGGTTTTTCAAGCTACTCGCTCCGCTCAATCGGTTCGAGTATCTTAGGTAAGTCTACTGACTTGGGTCTGTTCACAATCTTGGTAATGATTCCATTCTCAATCCCGAGATTCTGCTCAGCGTTGGGTATGGATTGCTGGGGTATGGATGCAAAGAGCATAGCTGGTAATTTCTTACTTGGAATTGCATTCCAGATTACAATAGAAGCGCTGATGTCTCCTGTATCATATAAGATTTCAACCCAGGTAAGAAAACGTATAGAATTATAACACACGAAAGGACGATTGACTATGAATAACGAAAAGATGGAAATTGGTGTGCCTGATATTTTCAGCACCTCTAAAACCGTAACTGCAAAGGGACTTGATACAACTCCCGCTGAAGAGCAGTATTCTTCTGCTCATTATCGCTATGACCTCCCTCAAGAGCTTATTGCTCAAGAACCGCTTCCAGACAGAGCAAGTGCTAGATGTCTTATCGTCGATACAACTGTCGAAGCGAACAAGGATGGAGTAGCTGTAGCACTCGACGACAAGCACTTCACAGACATTTGTGATTACTTCAATCCAGGAGATGTGCTTGTTCTTAACAATACGAAGGTTATTCCGGCACGAGCTTTTGCTTATAAGAAAGATACACAGCCGGATGAAGATAATACTGTCGAGATTCTGTTTGTTCAGTATCAAGGCGGCTCTACCTGGAAGGCGATGATTAGCAAGCCTCAGAGAGAAGGTACTGTTCTTATCCTTAATGGTGCTGACGATGCAGAAATCACAATCAAGAGCTGTGACGATGAAGGTGAAGTGTTCCTTGACTTTGCTAATTCTAACGGCTGGGACGTTCTTGATAAAATCGGTGAGACTCCTCTTCCTCCATATATTCAAGGCAGAGGTCATTCTGAAAAGTATATCTCCGAAATGTATAATACCGTTTATGCTAAGGAAAGAACTTCTTGTGCAGCACCCACCGCAGGTCTTCACTTCACTCCTGAGCTTCTTCAGACTCTTAAAGACAAGGGCGTGAAGATAAGAGAAGTTACCCTTGATGTTGGACTTGGTACGTTTAAGCCGGTTGTTGTTAAGGACCTGAGAAATCATGCTATGCACACAGAGCATTGTTGCTGTCCTGTCAATATAATCAAGGATATCAAGCAGGCTCATGCTGAAGGACACAATGTCGTTGCGGTCGGCACAACATCGCTCCGCACACTTGCTTCTATTCCGCCAGAGGTTTGGGAGAATCCTACAGAATTTTCTACAGACACCAGCATCTTTATTTATCCTGGTTCTGAGACAGCTGACCGTGTAAATTGCATCGACGGTCTTATCACTAACTTCCATGCTCCTGAGACGACTCTTATGATGCTCGTATCTGTCGTTGCTGGTTATAACGAAATCATGGCAGCATATAAGCATGCAGTGGATAAGAGATATCGTTTCATGAGCTTCGGTGATGGTATGCTCATCAAGAGACACAGTTGGAAGGATTATTATCTGAAAGACGAATTCAAAGGAGAGGAGGCGTAATCATGACCGGTAGAAATTCTGAAGAGCTTCAGGGCGTCAATCTGCTGGGTAATCAGAATACTCGGTATACGTACGACTACGACCCGTCTGTTCTGGAGACGTTCGTGAATAAGCATCCTGAAAATGACTATGTCGTTACCTTTGACGCTTATGAGTTCACATCACTCTGCGTAACTGGCGATACGCTAATCGATGTTGCGTGCGATGAAGATAAATTTCCTAATGGTGTTGCTATTCAGGATTTGGTAGGCTGTGAGGGTTATGTTTTCGGATTTGACACCGAAAGCAGGCAACCCGTTGCTAGACGTTATCATGACGTTAGGCAGACTGGTTCTCAGGTACCTGTAGTTAAGGTTATTATGGAGTGCTTATATGGCAACGCCAGTGCAGGTACCCAGCGTTGGGTAACTTCATCAATTCGTTGTACTCCTGACCATCAGATTTTAGTAAAGAAAGGATTTAAGGACTACGAGTGGGTGGCAGCTAAAGACCTAAAGCCTGGTATGCGACTTATCGCCGACCAGAGAAGCGGAGATTGCATTCGTGGCTGCGCTCGTCATAGACTTATCGGTGAAGCTCTTTTCGATGAAGATATCAAGATAATTCATCACATCGATGGTCGTCATAGCAATAATTCGCCTACAAATCTGGAAAATGTTACCGTTTCTGAACACAATCATCATCATCGTTCTATAGAATACGGTTATGATGATTCTTTGGATATCGACGCTCTAGTTTCTCTCTATAATTCTGGAGAGAACGTTCATTCGTTGGCTCAGAAATTTCATTGTGACGATTCTACTATCAAAAATCGACTCAAAGGTTTGATAGAATTTAGGACACAAGGGGAGTCTCTTAGCTTGCGAACTGATACTACAGAAAGAGATGCGGAAATGGTAGCGCTCTATCAGAAGGGGTATCTTGTATCTGAAATCGCAGATTATGTGCAGCTGCACCCAACACAGGTAAGCAGAATTATCAAAAGTCTCGGAGTAGAGATGCGGGAGTCAAATTTTGCCAGATATAATCGCAGAAAGTTGAACCTACCGCCACTTAATCATCGTGTAGTTTCGGTTATACCTGACGGCGTGGCTGATGTCTATAATATGGAAGTTGAGGATGTCGAAAACTATTTTGCCAATGAGGTTGTAATCCATAATTGCCCTAAGACAGGGCAGCCTGACCTCGCAAAGATTATCATCAGCTATATCCCGAGCGAAAAGATGGTTGAGTCTAAGTCACTTAAACTCTATCTGTTCAGCTTCCGCAATCATGGTGACTTTCACGAAGACTGTGTCAACATCATCATGAAAGATTTGGTTACGCTGATGGAACCTAAGTATCTGGAAGTACGTGGTATCTTTGCTCCCAGAGGTGGTATCGCGATATTCCCGTTCTCCACATATGTTCACCCTGAACATTCTGAATACAAGGAATTCGAAACTGCACGAAGATTGGCTGTTATGCAGTCAGCAGTAGAAAGGAAGGTGACTTACGATGCCTAAAGCTATCGTATTAAGTTCCGGAGGTGTTGATAGCACTACTTGCTTGGGGCTTGCAGTTTATGAATATGGTGCTGCTAACGTGACTTCTGTATCTATGTACTATGGTCAGAAGCACAAGCGTGAGCTTGAAGCAGCTGCTAGAGTTGCTGAGCATTACAATGTGAAGCACATCGAACTCGACCTTTCAGTTATCTTTAAGCATAGCAACTGCCCGCTGCTTCAGCACTCTACCAACGAAGTGCCAGAGGGAGATTATTCTGACCAGATTGATAGAAGTGATAACGGTATGGTAGCAACCTATGTTCCATTCAGAAATGGGCTGTTCCTTTCAACAGCAGCTTCTTTGGCAGCTTCTCTTTATCCTGATGAAGAGGTACTCGTATATATCGGTGCTCACGCAGACGACGCTGCTGGTAATGCGTACGCAGACTGCTCTCAGGAATTCATCGACTCGATGAATGACGCAATTGGTATCGGAACTTATGACAAGGTTTCACTCGTCGCTCCCTTTGCTGGTTCTAGCAAGGCTGAGGTTGTAAAGAAGGGGCTTGAACTCAAGGTTCCTTATGAATATACCTGGAGCTGCTATAACGGAGGTGAATCCGGACCATGTGGCAAGTGCGGTACCTGCATCGACAGAGCGAGAGCTTTTGAAGCTAACGGCGTGAAAGACCCGGCAATCAACTCGGAGGGATAATCTATGGCAAAAAGTGGACCTAAGCGTCAATTCGAGATTGAGGAAGACTTACTCAGACAATACCTAGATATGCACTTGACTTATAAGGAAATTGCTGAGAAGTACGGTTGCTCAGATTGGACTGTGATGACTCGAGCTAAGGAGCTCGGTTTACAGAGCGACGCCAGAAAACATCAGATGAAGACTGATAATCGTATGGCTGACACGGAAGTAAGAGCTAAGGTTTCTGAAACTATCGCAAAGATGTGGGAAGAAGGTAGTTATGCTGACCGAGTGAATGGTATGGCAGGTTTGGTGGGTGAGTTATATCCTGGATACGACCCTGCTGGTAACAAATTCAGTTATCGAGCCAAAGCTATGTTCTACCACCCCGAGGCAACTTGTCTATGCTGTGGTAAACAGCTAAGCTGGGAGGATAATTCTATCGAGGTGCACCATGTTGACGGCGACCATGAAAATTATTCGCTTACGAATCTTATGCCTTTATGCCATTCCTGTCATAAGAAATATCACAGGAAGTCTCAGCCTATAATGCAGATTTGCAAGTCGTTCGTATTCGATGCGTGTCATTTTCTGCCGTATCATGATAGAAAATGTAAATTTCTGCACGGACATACATATCATATGGAAATCTGTGTTCAGAATAGGGTTCTGCAAGAAACCGGTATGGTTATTGACTTTGGTGAGTTGAAAGCGGTCGTAAATGAGGAAATCATTGAAAGGTTTGACCACGGTTTTCTTAATCAATATGTCGAGTATCCGACTTGCGAGATGATGATTGCTTGGATATGGGCTGTGCTAAGTAAACGCATTAAAGGTTTACAGCACATTAAGGTATATGAGACCGATGGTTCTTATTGTATGATGACTGCAGACATAGCTAAGCAGTATCTTAGAGAGTTCGAAAGTGATTGGACAAGAAAAAGTGAGGTGAAGGATAATGGATAAGCTGACATTCCCGGTTTCTGAAATTTTCTACAGTATCGACGGCGAAGGTGCTCGTACCGGTGCACCTACAATCTTTATTCGGCTTTTCGGTTGTAATCTTGACTGTACCTACTGCGATTCGCAATATGCGTGTAAGGCAGATTTTTCTGACTGTGATGGCAGTATCAGTTTCGACAGAATGGACATCGACAAAATTCTTTATCACATTGAACGCTTCTACCCGTGCAAGTGCATTACGCTTACAGGTGGTGAGCCGCTTATCAACAAGCATGTAGGTGAACTCATATTCGAGCTTAGAAAGCGTGGATACTGGGTGAACATCGAAACCAACGGTTCAATCGACTTAGGTAAGGTCATCGATAGTCAACCTGAGTCAAAGAAAGGTCCTATGGATTACTTCTTTACTATGGACTGGAAGTCAATCAGCTCGGGTGAGTCTGATAAAATGCTAACATCTAATCTGGAACTTCTTGAAACTACTGACGTGCTGAAGTTTGTCGTAGGTAGTCAAGAAGACCTTGACCAGATGAAGCACGTGTTAGAAGATAATCCAGAGATTGATGCTCAGATTTATGTCAGCCCTGTGTGGGGTAAAATCGACCCTGCTGACATTGTAGCATATCTGCTTGAGAACAAGCTGGTTTACGTTAAGGTTCAACTTCAGCTTCATAAGCTAATCTGGGAGCCAGACAAGAGGGGTGTATAATAGATGCAGAACATAGACATGAAAGCTATTGAGAATGCGATTAAAGACATACTGGTTGCTCTTGGTGACAATCCTGAAAGGGAAGGACTCAAAGACACACCTAAGCGTGTAGCTAAGATGTACGCAGAGGTATTTGAGGGTATGTGCTATACCAACGATGAAGTCGCAAAGAAATTTGATAAGTGCTTTGAGGAAGGTGCTACCGGTGACCTTGTCACTATTTCTGATATTCCGATTTTTAGCTACTGTGAGCATCATATTGCTTTGATGTATAATATGAAAGTTCACGTTGGATATCTCCCGAAAGGTAGAGTAATCGGACTGAGCAAGGTAGCTCGTATTGCTGATATGGTAGGTAAGCGGCTTCAGCTTCAAGAACGTATTGGGTCTGACATCGCTGATGTTCTCGAAAAAGTACTCGGTACTAAAGACATTATTGTCGTAATTGAGGGAGAGCATTCTTGCATGACAGCTCGCGGAATCAAGAAGCCAGGTACCAAGACCAGAACTGCAACTCTGAGAGGTGTATTTAAGACAGACTCCGACCTCCGTAATGAGTTCTACAGCTTGGTTCGCAACGACTAATAATTCCATCGGTACTGCTTAAATGCATGATTACTGGTTGTGTAAATGTATACGCAACGGTGCAGCAATTAAGCAGTACCGTTTGTTATGAAACTTCGTTTCTGTAGGTAAAATATGTTATACTATTGATATAATTTATTTAGGAGGTTACCTTTATGTATGATTTTTACCCGTCAGACCTTGGTACGCAGACTATATCGAGGTCGAAATATTATTGGCAAAATGAGGAGGCTAAATGCTGCGTACTGGTTCCTGATACCAGTCGTGAGTGTCCAGATAAGCCAGTACCTGTCTATTTTCTGCAGATAGCTCCTAATGTGGATATTTTCTGTACCGACCAACAGAATCCTGACCACGCTTTTGTTTCTGCAACACCAGGATTCATTGACTTGGAAGTCAGTGTGTTCGAACGAAAGAACGGTAGATGTGTTCGTCCAGAAAATTGCGGTAAGATTCTAAATGCGATTCTTGACCTGATTGATGAAGGTTCTTGGTCGTTTCCTAGAGCGAAATCTAATACGCCCTATATTACTTCTGCTCAAGCTACACTTCTTGAGAGTACATTTAAGACAATGGTTCAAGCACCTGACAACGGCACTTGTATCCATGCATCAGTTGCAGTTGCAGGTAAAATGCTGGCTGATAGACTTGACATAACTTCTGACGTTGTTTATGCAGTTCAGCATTATGAACAGTCTACGAACACTCAGGACGACCAGTTGGTGAAGGTTGTCCCAGACAGGGATATTGACCTTATCGGTAAAGATGTGATTGTGATTGATGACCTCATCTCAAGTGGAAGAACAGCAAACGCAGTAATCGAACACATTCTGTTGGCAGGAGCATCTCATGTCTACTTCTTCTCACTCTACCGAACAATCTGTAGTCGAGAAGTGGACTTGCTTGAAGACCCTCGTGTAACTATTCAGTCTTATGTACCTCTGTCTAATGCTTATTGGACTTATGGTCGCGGATTCGACCTTACCGATAACGAGTCTCGAAATCTTCCGGATATCTACGCATCTACTAAGCACTGGGATTGGGAAACCTCAGAAGATGTAACCGAACTGATTAATTATTTCGCTGGCAAGTCTAGACGTACAATATCGGCGGAATAAAAATGGAGGTAGAACAAAATGAAACTTCGTGTATTTATTTCACAGCCGATGACTGGACATACTCTTGAAGAAGTGAAGAGTGAACGAGAAGCGGTTATTGCTATAATGCAACAGCTTGATAAGGGACTCAGAACTATTGGACATACCGTCGAGGTAGTAGATTCGTTCGATGAGGAAGCGTTCAAGGAACATAGAAATCCACTTGAGTGTCTCGGTGACTGCATTAAGATTATGTCTACCTGTAATGTTGTTCTATTTGTACCAGGTTGGGAGAAATCTAGAGGATGTCGAGTTGAGCACCAGTGCGCAGTAGAATACAACATCTCTACCGTAATGCTGAAAGATACTACTTCTTACACCGGGTCGCAGAACAATGATATCACAACATAAAATAGATAAAGAGGCTCCGTGTGCCTCTTATTCAGAAAGGAGTGAATATCTATGCACATCATCAAACGTGATGGAACAGAAGTAGGGTTTAACGGTAGCAAGATTTTCATCGCAATATCGAAGGCTAATGCCAAGATGAGTGATGAGAGCAAGCTCACCGAAGCTCAGATAGATGAGATAGCTCATGCTGTAATCTCTCGCTGTGAACAGCAGACAAGTATCGTGTCTGTCGAAGACGTGCAGGACTTTGTCGAACAGGAGTTGATTGGTCGCAACCTACCGAAGTTGGCTAAAGAATATATCACGTATCGTTATGAACGAGCTCTGGTGCGTAAGTCAGACAGCATGTCAGACAATATTATGACTCTGATTCAGAACAAGAATTCTGTTCTAAAAGAAGAAAACTCGAACAAGAACACTCTAATCAATTCTGTACAACGTGATTATATGGCTGGTGAAGTGTCCAAGACAATTACTTTTTCTCAATTACTTCCTGAAGACATTAAGGAAGCGAACAGAATAGGTGATATTCATTTCCACGATGCTGATTACTTTGCTCAGCCTATGTATAATTGTTGTCTGGTTAATCTGCGAGATATGCTAGAAAATGGTGATGTTAGCACTGTTATTTCGGGTACTGGCATTGATACACCTCACTCATTCTCGACAGCTTGTAACATCGCTACACAGATTATCGCACAGGTAGCTTCTAATCAGTATGGTGGTCAAACTATCTCAGTTGCTCACCTTGCACCATTCGTTGACAGAAGCAGACAGCAGATTAGAAAGCAAATTATCGATGAGCATGCTAAGGCTGGTGTCACACTGTCAGAAAGACAAGCAAGCATTATCCTCAAGGAGCGTTTGGCTAAGGAGATTCGAGATGGAGTACAGACAATTCAATATCAGGTAATTACATTGATGACCACCAACGGTCAAGCTCCATTTTTGAGTCTTTGTCTTTATCTGAATGAAGCCAGAACACTTCAGGAAAAGCGTGATTTGGCTCTCGTCATCGAGGAAATCTTACGTCAGCGTATTCAAGGTGTCAAGAACGAGAAGGGTGTCTGGGTTACACCAGCATTTCCTAAACTTCTATATATTCTTGATACAAATAACTCTGATGAAACCACTCCCTACTGGTATCTCACCGAGTTGGCAGCGAAGTGTACCGCTAAGCGAATGGTTCCTGACTATATTTCCGAAAAGAAAATGCTTGAGTACAAGATTGACAAGAATGGTAATCCTCAGTGCTACCCTTGTATGGGTTGTCGTTCATTCCTCACACCTTATGTCGAGGACATTATCGTCGAGCCGGACGAAGAGTTCGATGTGATAGCTTAGGCGGTGGCTGTATGTTCTACTACACATACGAGGTTAGGTTTGACAATCCTGAGAGTAAACTAAACAAGCATACCTACTACGGCAAGCACGAAACTAAGAATCTCGATGACGGCTATATAGGTAGTGGCTTGCTATTGCGTAGATATATAGCAAAGTATGGTAAGGTAGGTATAACGAGAACTATTCTACAACATTACAATAGTCGTGAGTAGCTCAATGAAGCAGAACGACTCTTGATTGATAAAAAGAAGCAAGAACTCGGTGACTTATGCTGTAATATGCACGAAGGTGGTAACGGCGGACATTGGGTAGAATATGTCAGTTCTGAAATTCGGGAAGCCAGAAGAATGCACGCAATTAACTGTCTGTATGAGAAGACAACGGCAGAGAGTAGACATGCAAACGCCATTCAAGGAGGGTTAGGCAAAAGAATCAGTGTTCAGAATAATCCTGAAGCGTGGTCTAGAACCTGCAGATTGATGCACGCAAAAAGAACTGCTGCTGAGAAAGAAGCAATATATGCGAAAGTGTCAGCTTCTTTGAGCAACTATTATAGAACTGCCGATGCGAGTGTTCTAGAAGAGAAACGCAGAAAGAATAAAGAAACCAACATTAAGTCTTCTGCAGCGTGGAGAGGTGAGTTTGGTGCTTTATTTGGACATACACCCGAATACTTCCGACGTAGTGGCATGATGAAAGAAGCCTGCAGTTTGTTCAGGAAAATTCGAAATTTAGATAAGGAGGTTCAGCAATATGAAGTCTGTAGATTTATGGAATCAATTGGTAGCTCAGGGAAATGAGGTGATAGATAAGCGGATTTATCCGAAGCAGCCTGTCTACGTGCAGCATAAAGTGCGTAACAATTCATTGGCTAAGTGCAGAGTGGAGTATCTAGAACAGACAGATTTTGGTGTGAAAATTCATCTTTCTGCTTCTATCTATTATTCACGTTTCAATCAAGGAGTTGTTACTATCAATCTGCCTGCTGTTGGTTTAGTGGCGAGAGGTGATTTTGATAAATTCTGGCGTGTTCTTGATGATAAGCTTGAGCTTTGTCATAGAGCACTTCGTATTCGTCATGAACGTCTACTCGGAACTACTTCTGATGTCGCTCCTATCCTCTGGCAGCATGGTGCAATCGCACGCCTTAAGAAAGGTGAGAAAATCGATAAGTTGCTCTACGGAGGTTACTCTACAATCTCGCTCGGCTATGCAGGGTTGTACGAGTGTGTCAAGGCGATGACTGGTCATTCACATACAGACCCAGAAGCTAAGGATTTTGCTCTTGCAATTATGCAGCGTCTCAATGATAAGTGTGCTGAATGGACAGCAGCTGAAAATCTCACTTACTCTGTGTATGGTACTCCGCTTGAGTCTACCACATACAAATTTGCTAAAGCACTTCAGAAGCGTTTCGGAATTATCAAAGGCATTACCGATAAGAATTACATTACGAATTCTTATCATGTTCATGTTACTGAAAAGATTGATGCATTTACCAAGTTGACTTTTGAGTCAGAATTCCAAAGACTATCACCTGGTGGTGCTATTTCATACATTGAAGTTCCGAATATGACGGATAACATACCGGCTGTGCTGGAAGTTATTAAGTTCATATATAATAAGATAATGTATGCAGAGATGAACACCAAGAGCGATTATTGCTGTGAGTGTGGCTATGACGGTGAAATTGCTGTTATAGAAGAAGAAGGTAAACTTCTTTGGGAATGCCCACAATGCGGTAATAGAGACCAGACTAAGATGTCGGTTGCTCGTCGAACTTGTGGTTATATAGGTACTCAATTCTGGAACCAGGGGCGTACTCAGGAGATAAAAGACAGGGTGGAGCATCTATGAACATAGCTCAAATCAAAAACCTTGATATCGCGAACGGACCAGGCTGTCGTGTTAGCGTTTTCGTTTCTGGCTGTACCAGAATGTGCAAAGGTTGTTTCAATGCTGCAGCTTGGGACTTTGATTATGGCGAGAAGTTCGATGACAGGACTATAATTAGAATACTTAACCTAATGTCCAATCCTAGAATTTCAGGACTATCAGTCTTGGGCGGTGAGCCTTTCGAACAGAGAAATCAGAAGGAAGTGCTTCGTCTTATACGTTCTGTTAGGCAGTCTGTACCAGGTAAAGATATCTGGTGTTTTACTGGGTACACTTTCGAACAGTTAATAGGTTTTGATGTTACCACAACACAGTCCAATGAGATGTTACAGCTGATAGACGTTTTGGTTGACGGTCCCTTTATATTAGAGCAGAAAAATCTTGCATTAAAATTTCGAGGTTCTTCTAACCAAAGGATAATCGATGTTCCAAACAGTCTTCGACAAGGAAAGACAATAATCTGGAAAGATAAATACGACAACTTCTAATTTTCATTTTTATACCTCCTATGAAAAACGCACAACGGTTTTGCTACTGTTGTGCGTTTGTTTTGCGTGTGAGTGTGTTATACGGTGTACAATTTACACGGTTTACACAATCACACGCAAATCGTAGCAGCATACACGACTATACACAGTCAATCATTGACATATATGCGTATAATAATATGAAAGGAGGGATTATCTATGCCTACCAATGATACAAATAACCAAAGCAATCAGAATACAGAAGGCTTAGGTCAGGACGACATTCAGGATGCGTTTGCAGGTGACATTCTAGAGCAGCTTAAATCTGAGTCTGCAAATAATGCGAACTTGTATAAGCTAGAGCTTAAGATGTATAAAACAATGACCAGTCTTGATAAGGCGGTGACCAAAGAGTATAAGCTATTCACCCAAGGTAGAAAAACCTTGGATAATATGAATTCAACTCTGTCGTCTATCAAGTCTGATACCAAGAGTGCAGTTGCAGCCTTGACTTCAGTCGATACCAGTCTAAGACATATTCTTGAAGCTTTAGGTCATATCCGCGATAATGGTATTTTTAATAATACCAGTCAGACTAGTAGTAACCGTAATAACTCAGGAAATCAAAATTCTGCATCTTCTGGTTTAGAGTCGAGGATTGCAAGAGAGAAGCGTGATTTAGAAAATCTGCGAAGAGCTCATGATAATAATGAGATTAGCGATTCGGAATTTATTCAGCAAGAGCAGGACTTGGAAGATTCTATATCTCATCTAGAACAGCGGTTAGAAGTCATCCATAAAGCGTTAGCTAATCATAGTCATATATACGAGCAGTACATCACATTCGCAGAGTCTGCGAATCAGAAAAGAGCTGACCTTATTCAGCAGTTTACCGTAGGTAATATAACAGAGCAGCAACTTAAAACCGCATTAGACGCACTGCGTCAAACGACGGAAGACCATGCGGAGGTTATGCGTGACGCAGAAGACCTTTGGAAAGGTAGCGATAAGTTCAGCTTTTCTAAGGAAGCTAAAGATATCAAAGATAGCATAAATCAAGATTTCGAGGCTCGTAAGAAAGATTTAGTAGACCGCTTTGAAAGACAGGTACCTGATGAGAATGGCGTTATCCTAGATAACGATACATTCACGCAAGCGATGCGTGACCTTCTAGGTGAACGTGAGAATGCGATGGCTAATGTTATCGGTGTCTTTGGTGTACACGGAGTGGATAACCTGGTTAAGGTCAGTGGCATTCTAGATAATCTTATCAATAAGTTCTCATCCGGTCAGACCAACAACGCACGAACCGGTGAGAACACAACTGCATCAACTATTCTAGGAGCAGTCGGAGATATCGGTGGTACACTTGCAGGTGATAAGGTTGGTGCTGCTATCGGTACTGCAATCGGAGGTCCTGTAGGTACTATTGTCGGTGGTATTATTGGCGACCTTGTAGGAAGCAAGATTGAAGCACTTACCAACCTAATAGGTGACCAACTTGACTATCTAGCAAATCATTCTAAGAAAACTCGTGATGAGATACTTAAAGCTGGTTTTGATAAGATTAGTCAAGATGTCAAGGATATGGCAACGTACTCTATCGAGATTTACGAAACATCAGCTAAAAACATCTACGCTGCTTGGGATAAGAACTTGTCGCAGATTACAGCTACACAAGGTTACACCAAAGAGGCTCTTAATTCACTTCAGGATTCTGTTGCACAGAGACTTAAAGCAGAAGGCTATGGTACTACAATCGATGCATCACATTATCTAGACCAGCTTGCTAATACATTAAACGCTAACCTAGGCGGTCAGCTTGCAGAAGCGTTTTCAGCTCAGAACTTAATCTTACAGAAGGCTATACCTGAAGTTGATTTATCGCAGAGTGCAGCTGAATTTGCAGCTATCTATGCTCAAGCCAATAAACAGAATGGTAGCGGCGAGGAAACAATGATTTCTGCTATGAACGAGATTGCAGGTGCTGCAAAGGCATTAGAGTCCGTTACAGAAGGCAATAATCAGTTCTTAAAGCAGACAGGTCCGCTCTTAACCAAGGCAACGGAAGTTGTCAATATTGCAGGCGGTAACGCAGACCAGATAGCTGATTTGACTACTCAGATGATGGCATCAGAAGCGGCTATTACATCAGTAGCACCACAGCTCAGTGGGTTCACCAGTGAGTTGGTTAGTGTACTGATGAACAATAACGATGCTACCGCAGTGTCGCTTAGAGCAATCATGAACGACATCGACTCAAATATCGGTGTGAGTGCGACCAGCTTTATGCAGTCGTTTATGCAAGATACTCAGGGAACCTTGAGTACTGCATTTGCTGCTATTCAGAAATTTATTGACCAGAATGAGAACGAAGCATCCAGACAGGAATTTCTACACGCTATAGAATCAGTATTCGGTGTTCAAGGCTCTAGACTGGCACAGATTGATTTCGGTAGCGTGTCTGATTTGATATCTCAGGTAAATACCTCTACCAATATGGCAGCATTAACAGATGCTGAAAATCTGGTGCGTTCTGGTGAAACTACCTCGCTTGAGGAACAGTTGGTAGCTAATACCACAAATCAGCTCTTGGCTACCAATGAGATAGCTTCAAGCATCGATAACAGTCTAATGAGAAAATTGGAGCGTAATGAGCTGAATATGGAACGTATGGTTTATTCAGTTCAAGCGGTTCAGTCTGTTGACTTAGCACAGAATACCTTGGACTTCTTCACCAAGATTTCTGATTTGATTATGTCGATAATTGACCCACTCGGTCTGTTCGATATGTTAATAACCGAAGTAAATGCTGCTACTTCTGCTTCGATAGACGCTAATCGTTATCTGGTAACTGCAACGATGTCTAATATAGGTTCATCTGTAGCAAGCGATATAGCTGGTGCTTCTAATGCGTTTGCTAAAACCATAGGTGGTGCTACTGCTGTAATTGCTGCTGCTGAAACCAAAAGCACAGATGCGATGGTATTTGCAGTTGAGAATAGCGGTGTGTCACCGACTTTTGAGCATATGATGTCGGACTACGCATCAGCAAGTAAGCAAGCTCAAGCTGTTATTGCTAATAATCAAGCAGAATCTAACGCAATTAGCTATGCATCTATGGAGCAGCAAGCGCGGAACTCTTCTGAATACCAGCAGAAACAGCAAGAAGCTCAAGACCAGAACAGTCGGTATGAGGAGGATAAAGCCGCTGCTAGAGAGCAGCAGAAAGCTCAGCAGGAAGCTGAAGACTTGCGTAATATTGAAAATCATGATAACATCGTGATTATCAAAGATGCATTAGACAGCTTAGATATGAGTGAATATCTCGAACCAATTCTAGCAGAGCATAAGACTCATACCGAGCAGATTAACGATGTGAAGAAACAGGTAGAAGAACTTGTCGCATTGTTTAGTACCATCGTCGAGTGGAACATGGTTCAGAGTCCTGAGTTTGCTTCCACTATATCGTATGATGAGCGTAATCGCATTATGGATAACGGCTATGTAACCAATAGCGTTACTCCGTTTATTTAAGGAGGTGTCTAGATGAGCTGTTACGATACGTATGCTAAAATACCGAAGACACTACCAGAAGCATTACTTGAATCTTCTAGGACAGATACCGGTTACGGTTGTCTTGACTTAATTCTTAAAGTCAGGGCAGCAAACTTCTGGCATGAAAGTCTTACGACAATGACTATGGATGAGCTAATCGGTTATTGTAGAACCACAATCGATTATCTATACCCAAATCTAAAAGACAACAATACCTATCTGTATCTCACGCTAACCTTTCAAAATAAAGACACAAAACCAGAGGAATTACTAAAGGTAATTTATAATTACTCTTGGTGGCTCGGTTTCACAATAGGTCCTAATAGTTGCACACGAGATATAGCGTATGCTAATGAATTACTTCGGTTACCTACCAATGAGGAGTGGTCCTCAGCATTAGAAGCAGCATTGATAAAATTTCAGACTAATAATTCGTATGTAGAGAATGTAACTGGATATGCGTGTCCTGAAACGTTCAAACGCCTGCGTCTGCTTGAGGGAGGTGTTGTTGAATGAAATCGATAATTCCCATCGATGATGCTCTGACAATCGATACCTTCAGAAGACAGAATCCTAAAGCGGAGTCTATTCTTCGTTCTAATAATCTCCCAAATCCTATCTGTCCTTATAGTACGGTTGCTAATCAGCTATACAATAATGATTATCAAGCTATGAAAAAGTTAGGTGTAAGTCTTGAATATTCTGAGACGAAGCAAGTTAAGGGAGTTCAGGCTCAACTGAATGACCGTGATATGGCGAACGTTGTTGCAGAATTTACACCAGCAGAGTTTATCCGTTACAGCGTACTCGGTAGTGTACCTGGTTGTCTAATAGTACCAACCGAGTTTGTCGACGAAGTGAAACCAGTATCAGGGCATACTCAGCAAGCCGTTCTACGTGACCATCGGTTATCTGAGGTTCGTGATGATTTGAGAGCGGATATGACTAAGCTTGAATTTCCTCGCATTGATTCTGACTTCGGTGAGACACAGGACAACTGGTATTGGAAACCAACCGGTGATGTTACAATCCAGGTTGAGGGTGAAGCTTCATTGGAGATTCCTTGCTTCCCTGATAGTGTCAATGATAGTACCTCAGCAACCTGGTCTCAGGAGATGACGACATACCAACATTACGAACCACAGAATACCTACAACAAATCAGGTCCTCGAGTTGTTTCTTGTACTTTCAAGATTCACCGTGCTATGTGGGATGGAAACCAAGATTCAGGTAAATCAGAAGAGTTGGTGGCATATATGCAGTCTGCTTGCTATCCTAACTATGATACACAAGCGAGTGAACCGCCAAGAGTAACTCTGATTATAGGTAAGTCCGTGCGAATTGTCGGTATTTTGACTACTATGGAAACCGTATATAGTGGGCCGATAGGTCCGGATAATAAGTATGACTGTGTCGATATCAGCATATCGATAACAGAAGAGTCTGATAACGTTCTCAGCACAGAAGCGGTCAGAAGCGGTCTTGCTGGTTGGAGGTGATATTATGATACGTTATCTAAATCCTTATAACTACACAAGAACGTCCCGATACGCTAAGCTAAGAACCATCAAGCGTGATGGAGTTGAAAAGTCCTATCACGAAGTGGTAAACGCCACGCCTAAAGTTGATGTGTCAGGATGTCAGTTGTTCAAGGTTACTGGATTGTTCATAAATAGACTTGATCTAATTGCTGATAAGTTCTACGGTGATGCGTCGCTCTGGTGGTATATTGCGAAACAGAATGATATAACCGATTTTGAAGTTGTACCAGCAGATACCGTATTACAGATTCCGCCTTACGATTCACTCATGACAGAAGGAAGAGTTCTCGAACCGCTGTCTTATGTATACCTGAATCTAGGAGAGGAGTGACATTTATGCCGCATAAACAGCCATATATGCAGTTCGTTATTCAGAACATAGCATTGAGAAGTCTAGGTTTTAAAACACCTTCTCCTCTGGTTGGTATCAGTCTGACTAACTCTGAGTCAGGAATTCAGACGAATTTTAAGGTAACGATACACGTTCTTGGTGATTCTCGTAAACAAGCGCACGTCGGTTCTTTTGAAATGATGTTGTATGAGTTTGCTCAGATGAGAGGCGACTCGACGACTCCTTGCTATCTAGAAATGGGTTGGTGTGATGAAACAGGTATTATAGAATCATTATCTATTCAAGGAATTTTTATTCAGTTCACGTCGACGGTACACACAGGTTATACCGAATATATTCTAGACGGTATTGGTAACTTTACCAATACTGCAACAATTCGAGGTATAGCCGTACCAGCTATAAGAGGTAACTACCGACCGTCTGATGTAGCAGAAGCCGTGCTAAATTATGTCCATGCAGATGACGTCTTTGACTATGATATCGACCATGATGATGAAGTCGTTCCTATCTCGAAAGCTTCTTGTGTTACCAGTCTGGGTGAGTACATTAACGGAAGTAGCACACAGCAAGGTCTAATTCAACAATCATACTGCGAAGGTTCGAAGAGCTGTGCTTATGGATTACCAAGAAATAGGTCCATAGATGCTTACCTAAGAGCTGGTTATACAAAAGCTGAGATACATAAAATCATGGGTTCTCCTGTAGCACAAACACAGCGTTCGGCGTCGAGCTATACCTTTAGTATAACAGAGCCGACATTCCATACCCGTGGCATAATTCGATATAAGAACAATGTAAATCTCGCTAATTATGTAGCAGAAGACGTTCTGATGTGGGGCGGTTTGTACACCAATATTCTGAGTATTTCAGCTACATATCAAGGTGTAACCCAGACGTTGCTCGGTTCTGGTGCAACGGTACAGACTGGTATGGGAATAACGCTGAAAGGTGAGTCACTGACGACACAATCGAATAGACAAAACTCTTATAATGCAACACTACAGAGTATGTATACTGCTGGTAATGTTCTGAACAACCTGAATGCTATTTCTACTCAATTTAACACCAATGTTCAGATTACAATCGTAGGTAAACCAAAGGTGTTCCAGGTTGCTGATGCTGTACGAGTTGTGGTATATACCGGTGGAACGCTAAACCCGATTACCGGTGTGTATCGTATAATTAAAGTAGCACATAATATAAACGGTACATCGTACACAACCACGCTAACGGTACAGAGATTAGACTTAATTACTGCTAATGACACTGCTACTTCATTAGCGGGATACACCACGACGTCAAGAAAGAATAATGTGCAAGCAGCTGCTTGTACTAAGCAAACGCTTAATCTCGGTCAACCGTTTCAGCATATTATCAATATCTTAAAGAGAGGTAGATTATGATTAGGTATATCGGTTATGTTGAGGAAATCGACTGGAAAGAGAACACTTGTAAGGTGCGTATACCTAACCTGGATGGATTAGGTATATCAGAGTATAAACCAGATTTTATGCGACTGTTGTTGCCGAACAGACCCAGTACAGAATCTCTTGAGGATGCAGATATACCGTATCATATGCAAGGACTCAGGGTACACGATGTTGTCTATGTGCTAGATTCAGAAGACCCGAACGATAAATTCACTATCGTAGGATTCTACGGTGGTGTCTATGAGGAGGGATAAGCATGTTTACTAATTCATTCGCATACCCCAATCTGTTCAATGCAGCTACCGGTAACTGTGACCTAAAGGATGATTATGCTAGCATAGTTAATCGTGTTGGTTTACTAATTCGTTCGTACAAGAAAGAAGAGTTTATGTTTCCGAACTTTGGTTCATATTTTCCTGATATTCTCCTAAGTTATAATACGTCGACTATTATAGAAAAAGCTAAAGAGAATATTAAGAATGCTATAGCAGAGTTCGAGCCTTATGTAGACTCTCGTCAGATTAAAATCAACGACCAGTCTGAAGCAAATCACGTTAAACTTCAGGTTGTGCTTGTCCTCGACAAGAACTATGAGGAAATAGCAGGTACCATAGAGTGGTCGTGGGATGAAACGCAAGGAGGGACAATCCAATGAAATACACCAGCAGAGATGCTCAGTCTAATATTCAGAATCTGGTTGAGGATGTCAGAGCAGGTACTCATATCTGGAATCCAGGTTCCGAAGCTGACCCTGGTATGATTCTGTTGAAAGCACTCGCGTCTAATGTCGATTTGCTCTCATTCAATCTAGACACGCAGGTTGACGAGATGTATATGCAATCGGCTACACAGATTAAGAGCATTCGTCGACTCGGTGTGGCTAATGGTTATGTACCAGGTTGGTATCGAGCACCGAGAACTACTCTGACAATCGAAAATACGTCTGAGGAAGCCGTTGTATCGTTGAACTTCACGCTACCAGATGCTACCAATAACATCTGTTATGCTGCTACTAACGCTTTGGAAGACTTGACGTCTATTCCTTATTTCGTTATACCCAAGCCTAATGCTGAGTATGGTGATATCACAGACAACGACGTAGTTACACTTCAACCTAAAGGTTCTTTGGACGTTTATCAGAACAGAAAGGACGTTGTAACCCGTCAAGTTGCTCAAGGAACTCTGAAATCTGTTATCGTAAATCCAAGAATGATGGTAACTGGGACAAAGGGTGTCAACACATTAACCTATAGATTACCAGCTCAGAACGTAGATGGAGAACTGATTTGGGTACAAGAGTTGACATCTACGCTAGACCCTATTAAGTTTCAGAGACCAGAGAAACCTTGGACTCGTGATACGAAGAATGATTTTGTTGATTCTACTCAAAGGCGATATCAGATTGCTGTTGATGACTATAATAATCTGATAATCGTTTTCAATAAGTTTATCAATGATGTGATTCAGTACAATCGACTTATCAGAGTGTTCTATGTCGAGACTTACGGTGTAGCAGGTGAAGTTTCTCAGAATGTCATTTCGCTGTCGACAGTAGACAGTGCTGTAGCTCAGGTACTTAAGGTAACGCATCCTGCCAATACATTGGATATGCCTGACCGCTCTGCACTAACAGGTAAAACTCCTCTTACAGCATCTGAAGCAGCGGAAGAAGCAAAGAACTATGTCAATACCAATGATTCGATTATTACACTAAAGAACTTCACCGCTTGGATAAGAAGACAGTCTGGTATTGATACGGGAATTGCTGTTGACTGTCAGAAAGCACTTGAAGTGAATTGGGCATATAAGTTCGACGAGGATATGGCTGAAGAACTTAAACCTAAGAAGTATATTATGCCAGGTCCTGATGTAAATCAGGGATATGATTTTCCTGGTTGGATAGCTTCAGACCCTTATGACCCCTTGAAGGGTACGATGTACACTATCGGTGGTAAGTCTTACGAGTTCCCTCACAAATTCAAGATAAATAAACTTCTGTTCTTCTGCATATTCAATAACTTCCTTGAGAATTGGAGCACAGGTCTTATCAATGAGGAAGGAAAGCAGTGTAAGATTGGTGGAGCTGCTGAATGGGAAGGAGATACGTCTGAATGGAGCACAGAGATGGTAAGCACTGAGCATCCATACCGTAGATACAGACCTTCTGAAACAATCAGAGCAATGATTACTGAGCAATACCTTAAAACCTATAATCTAACTTGCGATATTGATTTCGGTTGGGTGCGAGTGTTCGAGTGGTCGGTTAATGGTATAATTTGGACTAATGAGCCTGTAGCACAATCAGAAGCAGACAATATCGTACAGATAGTTCTGAAGGCGCTTCGTATTCGTTTCCATGCGGCTAATATGGAAATAGGCGTTTTGCCTAGAATGATGGATATCGTCGATTGCGTTCAGAAATGCGATTCTCGCATTCGTTACTTTGATGCTGGTCTTCTAAATAAGCCCATGATAAATTGGGGTTCTGTTCGTGATGCTGAAGGAAAGATTACCAACTCTAACGTAATCTACGATACAGCATACTTCAATGCTATTAGTTTTGCTAGATTCATCGACGGAGATACCGAGCATTACGCTAACTCTCCTGTATCGCAGATTAGTGTTGCTAAGGAGTGTATTCTTAAAGCTTAAGGAGGTGTAGATATGAAGTCCGAACGAATGATACCTAATATCTATGAGCAGAGTTTCGATATGAGAACTATGTGCAGATTGTTCGATATCGAACACGAACTGCTTGAATATTACACCAATCATATATTAGATTGCTATTCACCTGAGCATTGTCCGCGAACTCTTCTTCCTGAGCTCGCAGAGCATATTGGTTTTGACTATCAAGAGCTCAAGACTGTTATGTATAATCGAGTTGTCCTGAAGAATTTTATTAAAAATATGATACGTTATCGAGGCAGCGCTACTGGTATCGGTAATGCAGCGGCAATCGATATTAGATACCGACAGAACTATCCTGAGTATTATTATCGGTACACCGAGTATGGTGTCGAACAGGTTCCAGACCCCGATGCAGGAAAGCCAATACCAATGAGTTTTCACGAATCAATCGATATATCAAAAATCTGGTTGGATGTAGACCATGATGCTGGCATAATCTATCTGTTCGTAATCGCAAGTGATTACTTTCCTAAAATCACAGTGGGTATGCCTGATAATAAAAAGCAGGCAGTATATGAGGAAAGAATGCGAAGGCTTCTAGATTTAGCTTATCTGCAAGAATATGTACGACCTGTAGGTATGTATCTATTACCAATGGTTGCTCAGAAAGTTAATCCTTATACCGACTTGACTGTAAAAGCAGTTGTCATTCCTGAACATGAGCGAACATCGAACAACGGTGCTACTGGTACACCAAATTCGTCCATGGTTCATAAATATGACCGTATGCTGTTTGCTAAGGTAGAGAACCCGACAGACGAGCTGTCGGTCGAGCCTTGGCTTAGGACTCTTTACCACTCACAACTCGCCGGTAAGCTAAAGCATGAATACTATACTAAACCAGTATATCACATCGAAGGTAAATTTCTGTATTATGACCATGACGAACTCCTTAGCATTTATAGCGAAATACAGCAGAACGTTCCTGGTATGTCTGGTATGAAAATAGGTGATTCTTTGTATAATCCAAAAGCCTATAGAGCTCAGCAATCCTACAACTACGGTCCGGAAGATACCGACGCAGCAGAACCAGAAACACTTCAAGAAGTCGGTAAAGCCGTACCAACCAGCGAACCCTTGCGATATCCTGACCATGTCGGTTTCCCGACTCCTAGAACTATGGAGAATGTCGATATCCTTGGTAACGGACTTAAACTACCGCCAGAAACAAGTCCGGATGCTGAGTATCCGATTTATCAAGACGCACAGCGTTATGTAGAGCAGAGACCTGGTTATCTGGTTGACTCTTATACCGGTACTCATATGCCTACGCTCGATACACCTGGTGATGGTGATAACGGTACCAATAAGAATTTGATGATAAACTTATTCCAGGTTGATGCTGATGACAAATCAACCTGGACTGGTGCTGATGATGTTATTATTGCAGGTAAAGACCCTGTACCTAGAAATCCTGTACCATATAATGCAGAGACGAACGATGGACCTACAGGTGACGATGCCTTCTGGACTACAAAGAATTCTGAGGGTGAAGACGACCCAACTGAATACACCCCATAATTCGCTTACAAATCATTATATTTTCTGGTTTTGCTTAAATGCACGATGTCGTAACCTACAATTTGTTACCTCGTATTACTGCATTTAAGCAAAACCGTTTGTTTTCTGGGTATTATGAGTCATTGATGGCACGAAATATAATAGGGTAACAGGTGAGAGCCTGAATTTTAGAAAGGATGATTTGTATGATAAAGACTTATCAGTATGGTGATGCCATTCAGATAACAGAACATTTTAATTCTTCTGAGTTTCGTTGTAAGCCTGACAACAGTCATAATGCTCAGCACGAATACAAAATCGATGATGAACTCGTTCAGAACTTGGAAAAACTCTTTACGGTTATTCCTCAGCTGTTCGGTATTGATATCTCTAAAATCTGTCTGACTTCTGGCTATCGTTGCCCTACGCATGATAGAGCAGTCGGTGGTTCAGGTTCTGGACCTCATGTTGATGGCTACGCCGCTGACATCATTGTCTACGACAAGCAAGGTTCTCCTGTTAGCAGCAAGATTGTCTGCTGCGCAGCTCAGGAAATTGGCTTTCGTGGTATTGCTAACATTACCAGTGCTTATATCTATACGCACTGTGACACCAAAGACCGCAAAAATGCTTATGGACAGTCGTATAAATGGTATGGCAATGAGGTCTACGGTAACGGTACGGTAACTGACAACTTCTGGACATATTATGGCTTATCACCTAAGACTAACAAGTCTGATGCTGAGACAGTTAAGCTGAAAGGTATCGACGTATCTAGATGGCAAGGAAACATCGATTTTGCTAAGGCAGCAGCAACAATCGACTTTGTTGTAATCAGAGCTGGTTACGGCAAAGAAGAGAATCAGATTGATGAAAATTGGGAGAAGAATTATACCGGATTTAAGAAGCAGGGTACTGCGGTGGGTGCTTATTGGTACTGCTATGCTGATTGTGCTGAAGATGCTAAGAAAGAAGCTACGGTGTTCCTTAAGGCGTTGAAAGGTAAGCAGCTTGAGCTTCCTGTATTCTATGACATCTTAGAAGACGACCATATTTCGATTCTTCAGAAAGCAGCTGAAAAGAAAGGTACTACTATATCTGCTCTTATCAATGAAATCGTCCCAGCATTCTGCTCGATTCTCGAACAGAACGGCTATTATATCGGTATCTACTGCAATCCAAATGGTTACAACAATTATCTGAACGACCGCAACAAACAGTGCTATGTCCAGTGGGTTGCTGATTGGAGAGGTTCTTGTGGTTATTCTGGCGATAAAGTTCTCTGGCAGTATTCTGCTACAGGTTCTGTTCCTGGTATTTCTGGTAACGTCGACAAGAATTATGCTTATACCGACTTTGCAGTTATCAAGGAAAAGGGATTCAACGGTTGGAATTCGTCTGATTATACACCAGACCCAGGCACTCCTGACGAGAAGCCAAAAGACCCTGCAGTTAAGCCAAATAATCCCGAGACTCCTACACCAGAAGATGCTATGGACGTATTCGAACAGATTCTGAAGCAGGTTCAAGAAATCAATCAGAAGCTCGACAGATGATATGATTATGGTAATGAAAGGAGGTGAGGTTTGATGTCAGAAAATATTCTAGCATCACAAGCAAGGGTTATTCTGAATGTTCGAGTAGTTGTAGGTAAACCAGACTCTGACGGTAGAATTCAGGTAAGAACTGACCGTAGATTTAAAAACACCGCAACTCGTCTAATGACAGAGTCTATATGCAACTACCTAACTGGTGCAGAAAACACTTATAAGCGTGGTAAAGGTCGCCCTAACTACATGGGTATTGGTACGATGGGTATCTTAAAGCAGCCCTGGAATACCGACGATAAAGCTGAGGTTGAAGATGGGTTTGAAAATAAGAACTTTGTTGATGGTGTGACTACTCGACCTTGGTTTGAATCTACATCGCTTGCACTTACCGATGTCTGCGGTCCTAAGAATCCTGATGAACGAGGTATAAGTCAACACTATTGGGATGCTGAGAAAGGCTGGGGTAAGAATGGATTCACCGGTGATGTGTCTGACGAGCCTATATTCCAAGGTGAGTTATGTACCAGCCGTATCCCTAATCATGACGTTAGCCCTTCTGAGCAAGATGGTTGGGACCTCATCGGTCGTATTCCGATTCTAAGAGCAGATGTTCTGTCCGACTGTCCTGCTGATTGGGATTATGGTGTAGACGGATATTGTTCACAAGCTATCTTCTACGGCTATGCTTCGATAGAGTGGGTTCACAATCTTCTGAATCCCACCAAGAAGGTTTGGGTACCAGACATTGACCCTGAAAAAGCAGCTCAAGGTAAAGGTACATGGAGAGTAGAACCTGTTGGACCTCAACTCGACGTGATGGCTGTATCTGAATTTGGTCTGTATGAAAAGAATAATACCGACCCTCATGGTTTGGATACTATGCTTGCAGGATTCCGAGTACCAACAGCAGATGACATCGTCTATGTCACTGACGGTGAGGTAATTCTAATCGAGTGGCGTGTATCTGTTCGTGCTATTATGCCGAATGAGCGTATAGGTGGTCTTGACGATATACCTATGGGTATTCTACTTCGTGGCAAAGTTATTGACCTACATCATATTCAGTATACAGCTACCACTGGCGTTGGTGAGCGTGCTCCAGGTGTATTCTGGTGGAGAGTCGAAGGAAACAAATCCGCGAGCACTAATATCAGTTCAGCTGGGTTACTTACAATAGGTAATGACGAAACTACTTCTAGATTAGTAATCTACGCAACGTCAGGGGATAACCCGAATATCCAGACATCAACAATTGTGAATATCAGCTCTATTGATGAACAAAACCGAACGATGAGTATGCGAGAACCTGTGACATATGACGGGGCTGGACTTACAGTTCACCTAGAGTCAGAAAGTCCAGAAGTATAAAGGAGGTGTTCGCATGGCAGACTATACTGTAGGTGATTTCTTAGGTCAAGATAGTACCGAGTATCTGGTTACCCAGCTTTTGTTGAAAATCAAAGCAGTTCGAGATATGCTTTCTGGAGTTACTCACATAGATGTTCAGGTTGCTGACGAAGTACCCACCAACCCTCCTGCCCATCCTGACACGACGTTATATGTTGTGCTTGTTTCTGGGGATTCAGAACCTGGTGACTTGTTTACTGAATACATCTGGGTAGTTCAAAGTCAGACTTGGGAACGGGTAGGTAAAGCTCAGGTAGACTTAACCGATTACGCAAAGAAGACAGATATCGGTAACGCTACACTGACAATTAAGATTGGTGATATTACCCTAGGTACCTTCAATGCTAATGCTAAGTCAGATTCAACTATCACGCTTGATTTGACTTCGTACGCATTGAAGACTGATATTGGTGAGGCAACTCTAACTATTAAGCAAGGTCAGAATACTCTAGGTACCTTCAATTCTAACTCTAAATCAGATGAAACAATCACTATCCCTGAAGCCGACTTGTCAGATTATGCCCTAAAAACTGATATTGGTAATGCAACTCTGACAATCAAGCACGGTCAGAATACTCTAGGTACCTTCGGTGCTAACTCCAAGTCAGATGAAACAATCAATGTCCCTGAAGTTGACTTGTCGGATTATGCTTTGAAAACCGATATCGGTGATGCAACTTTAACCATCAAGATTGGTGATAGCACTCTAGGTACCTTTAAAGCTAATTCTAAAACTAATAGTACCATTACGATTGACCTATCTGATTATGCTCAGACTGGTGACATCGGTGATGCTACGTTAACTCTGAAGCAGGGAGACGCTACACTTGGTACATTCAGAGCTAACGCAAAGACTGATGCGGTAATTTCAATTCCAGAACTTAATCTAGATGGTTACGCTCATCTCACAGACATCGGAGACGCCACGCTGACAATTAAGATAGGTGATACTGTATTAGGTACATTCAACGCCAACTCCAAGACCAATGCAGAGATTACAGTGCCTGAAGTTGACTTGTCTGCTTATGCATTGAAATCAGACATCGGTGATGCTACCTTGACTATTAAGCAGGGTAACGATACCATAGGTTCATTCAAAGCCAATTCGAAAACAGACGGTACCGTTACAATCGATTTGTCTGGTTATGCACAATCGTCAGATGTAGGAGACGCTACCATTACGCTGAAACAAGGTAGTACTACCTTAGGTACATTCACTACTAACTCTAAGTCGGATACAACAATCGACATACCTGCTGGTGCCAGCGCGGCCGAGGATTGGAATGACGGTGACGTAGTAGCTCACTCGAAAACTACTCTAGAAAATATGCCTGTAGCCGTTACGAACGGAACGATTCGAGTTGCAGTAGATACCTTGGAATTATATCTAGACACTAACAGCAAACGAATTCGAATTGGTGACTATATCATATTATCAGACGACTCAGAAAGATTAGCGTTGCAAAATCCCATCGAAAGCAAGCTCTACATGGTTGAGTCGACGCACTGCTTGTGGTCGTACAAGAGTGGCTGGTGGTCATTGCTTAGTTATGGAGACTTGTTGAAACGTAATGTGCTGGTTAGCACATTTCCTGTTGCATTAGGAAGTAACTCATCAGTCGACCACGGTACATCCGATAATTGGCTGGCTCATGGTACTATGATTCAAGTACCTGAAATGATGTATCTGACTTCTGACATGAGGTTCAAATCCATCATTACGCAGCTTCCCGCAAGTCCAGGTTATGATTTATATATGGCACCAGCTATCTACAGATATATAGGTCCCGACCCTGATGATTATAATAAGATAAAGTGCTCACTTGTCGCAGCTGGTAATCTTAAACAAATTACCAGAACTGGTTGGCAAGAATTTACCTTTAATAGAGGAACTCAGCAGTATCTTGACCCGCAAGATGTTTACTTCTATGTCTACCTACATAATATGAATGGTCTAGGTATGCCGGGGTACTATGGCACACAGATGAATGACCCGCCTTATGTATCCTGGATAAATGGTAATCTAGGTCAGATTCAAGACGCACCGGATACACTGGAGCTTCAGTCAGAGTCTACACTTCGTTTGTTCGGTAGTTTCTATGCTAATGGTGCTACTCAGAAATAAGAATTGAGGTGTCGATATGAACACTGATATCATGTATGGTAATAAGCCACTCTATGCGTATGTCTATATAGGAATCCGCAGAAAAGTTGCTTTTCCTCTATATCTAAGACGTCAGAGGCAGCAAGGATATCTTCATGACGTCTTTCGAATAGAGTGTTACAGCGAAGCAGAAGTATCCTGGTATCATCAGATGTGTGCTCGAATGTCTCATTGGCTTGTTCTTCTGCATATAGATTACATCGAGCAGATAGAAGATGGGTACATAGACAATATAGATGGAGGTGGTAACCTAGAAAGTACGCCTGATAACACTCAGGTTCGTGAGGGTATAGATGGTAAGTTATTTGGTGAGAGTGTAATCAGAGAGACGTACATCGACAAAGAATTTTAATCAAGGTAGGTAGAATCAAATGAGTACAGAAAACATTATCACAATAACCGTAGCAGTTCTAAGCAGCGGTTTAATTAGCACCCTCCTGAATAGACACTGGTCTGTTGTCGACAAGAAAAATGCTCAGGCAAGGGCGACTTCTGAAGAAGTTCAGAAAGAAAAAGCCCAGCAAGAGTTAAACGCGAAGATGCTAAAGAAGCTTTTTCGTGCTAACCTAAATCGGACAATAAATTGTGTCAGAGATAAATTAGAAGACCCAGATATTTCTGACGCCCGGCTGCGGCTATATATTACAGAGCTTCACGACGATATGGAGGACTATTTCGAGATGGGTGGTAACGGTGCTACCCACGCTGCTTATGTAGAACTCTACAATGAAATCCGAGAACGCAAGCCAGAGTTAATATCATTAGCATGGCTTGATTTTATCGCAGATGACGTTAATTAAGAAAGGAAGGTACACCATGGAAAATCAAATTGTACAGATTTTGGTGGACATAGTTGCCACCGCACTCGCAACTGCCTTAATTTGCCTTATTCGTTCGAGCATCGCTTGGGTAGGAACAAAGTGCAAATCAGAGCGTACCCAGTTTGCACTTCAAGAATTTCAGACAGTTCTTGAAGACGGAGTTGGATACACCGAGCAAACTTTTGTTCGACTTGCTAAAGCCGGCGGTACCTGGAACTCAGCAACCCAATTAAAAGCGTTGCAGGATTGTATGGATTACATTAAAAATAACCTAACGAAGAAGACGCTCGAAATTTTAACAGAAGACAAAGACAACATCGACGAGTGGATTAAGGCTAAGATTGAAGCGTATATATCCTATCAGAAATAATTTCTTTTGGGGACGCCCTTGGCATTTGTGTCAAGGGCGTTTCTGTATGTCTTTACAATCGTATATTATAATATGTGAATCTTGTTATTGCTTATGTTGTGCGTACGATTTTCGTGTGGTGATAACAAAACCAGTATAGTTTATGTATTAAACACAACCACGTGGTATGCGTTAGCGTGCGTGTTCTTACACAAACTTCGTTATCTTAGTTGACGAATGTATATAATTTGATATTATAAACGCCCACAAGATAATAAAGGAGAGCAAGAACATGATAAAGACAAAAGCAGCAGTACTCATTATGATTGCCCCATTAGCATTCACAGGTTGCGGTACCGAAATACTGCAGAGTGATGTGAGTGTACCAGACGTTCTGGTCGAGAATTTAGAGGTACATACCGAGGATAGCACTTTGCTAGAAACAAATCGACTCGCAGTCACAACGTCTACAGTCACAGTGTCTACAACGCAGAAAACGACAACGTCTACGTCAATTACGTCGACTACGTCAATTACGTCGACTACGACTACTACGAAAGCTCAGACTATGGAATCTGAGTTGATTACTGAACCCATCGAAACAGAATCGGTAGTTGAAGTGGTCGAACCCTGGATAGAAGACTACGAAACAAAGGAATCTGAATCTTATGACGCTCCTCAGGAAAGTGCTCATGGTGACCTTATTCGAATCGGTATGCGAGGTACATATTATGCACCTGGTAGTTGGAATCGATACTCAGCAACCGGTGGTTCTGGTCATGCCTTAATGGATTGCAATTATGGCGGTGACGGTTATGCTAAGGGCAGCATCGCCTGTGGTTATCTCTATAATCTACTTGGTTATTATGCTAATGGCGGGCGAACAACCGTGTGGTTGTGCGTGGATGGTTATCCTGAAATGAGTGGTCTCTACTATCTAGATGATTCTAGTGGTGCTGACGTTATTGACTTTTTCTACAGTGCTAACGGCAACTGTCCGTTTAGTTTGGCAGGTGTTGTGTCTGTGGATGTATATTACGCAAACTGAGAAAGGATGATTTTAATGTACAACAGTGTTCTGACACGAGATCAATATGAAGCAGAAGCTTTCGATAACGATTATAAATCAAGAGATTACGTCTGTCCTGTCTGTGGCAAACCGTTCCATCTTCCTATGTATGTGTCTCTGTCGGATTACGTCTATACGATTACGATTCGTGACCGAAAGACAAAGAAGAGTTTGCAACGAAAATGTTGCAGCTATTCTTGCTATAGAAAAGGCTCTCTGTAATCATCATAACCGTAACTTCGATACAGAACGATTTCTTATTGTATAATATAGATGTAGTTAAAAACTACAAGATGTTCTTATCCGATAACTTCTTTCTTAACCCACGGGGCGTCACCCGCCCCGATTTTGCGGATATGGTGAAATTGGCAGACACGTTAGATTTAGGTTCTAATGCCGAAAGGCATGCAGGTTCAAATCCTGTTATCCGCACCACTAAATTGCCGATATGTCCAAGAAGTTTATGGAGATGGTTTTGAAAACCAGTGATACCACGGGTTTAACGATGGCATATTAGCGAGATAAGGGCAAGTCTACGCTCATCAGGTGCAATAGTTCTTGATATCAGTCGAACTCGTGTGAGAAAGGTGAAGCCCTTACATATCACGAAGATGATGCGAATAATCGTCGACGTGACCAATATAGATGATTCTAGAGTTGAAGCAATAGTTTCAGCAGTGAATAGGGAAGTCAACAGTAGAGTTGACATACTGACACTTCTGGTGGGTTGAGGTGCAGACAACGGGATGTAGCGTAATTTGGTATCGCACACGGTTTGGGTCCGTGGGACTGCAGGTTCGAATCCTGTCATTCCGACCATTGCGGATGAAGAATGTAAGAGATGCATCTTAAGAGTAAAGCTTCTTACATTCTGCCATTATATTCTCAAGGCTAACGGTAGGTGGTCAGGTTGTATCGCGACAGCTTGTCTGTGCGGGTTCGATTCCCGCTGTCGACACCAGCAACTTCTTTTCAAACCTAATGAATTTGTTATAATATGGGTGTAATAAGAACACAGGAGGTACTCACTATGCTTAAGATAAACACCGCGAAGGGTAATCCGATGGGTGATGCTTGGATGCTCAAAGCTAAAGGACAGGGATACGAAGCTATACCTGTTAAGATACACATCTATGGGGAACTGGGTAATCTAGATGCTAACGCAGAAGCAGCACTCTGGATGTTGAAGTATAATCCCTACGATAAGCTGGTAGATTTTCTTCGTGCTTTTGTCGGTTATCTTGCGTGTAACGAGGTAGCTTACACGCAAGATAAAGAAGAATTTATGAACAGATTAGAGTCTGCTCTGAACAGTCTTCCTTACAACTTAGGAGAATCTTTGAAATGGTCGAAGGAGAACACAACCAACTATCTGATTAATCTTGTAAAAGATATGTCGGTAGGTGATATCTACGACATGGGTGACCAGGTAGACGACAATTCTGGCGATTTCGTTGCTAAGGACTTGAATGAGCTGTTCATTCGTGTCAGAATGAATGACGAGTACAATGCAGGTGCATACAACGGCGTATGCTATTTCAGAATCGGTTCCACGTCTCGAGATTGGACAAATCAGATTTGGGCGTTCGTATATGACCACGGTAAGATTAAGAAGGTAGTTGTAGAGCGTGACGCAGAGTCTGACGGTACAGAAGGCACCAACAGACGTGATGTCTATATCAATAATATGGACAGAGACGCGTTCTTGTCAGCAGAAAGACTTCCATGCATGGCATCAAAGCATGCTGATGGAATTTCCAAGACATGCTTTGATATCATCAGCAAGGGTAAGTATTCTGATTTAGATTCGGTTAAAGCAAATGCCAGCAGAATTCAGTCCGTATGTGATTCTCTTAGACGAGAACACATCAAACTCAATTGTAAGACAATTGTAGCACCTTGGGCAACTAAGCCGCTTAATCGCTGACAATATCGAGTAAGCTGTGCCAGCAGTCCTCTGATTTTATTCTGGATTTGTCTTTAAGTCTAGATAGTTTATTAGCGTGAGTCTATGATAAGGAGACATTTGCGAGCTTGGTGGAATTGGCATACAAACGCTATCGAAGCAGTTCGAGCGGACATTCGCGATTTGGCTGATAAGATAGAAAGGTTTCGAGAATGTCAAGACGGAACCATGCAGGTTCGAGTCCTGCAGCTCGCACCAACGGGAGATAGAAACTCCCAGTGCAGATGTGGTTCAGATTGCAGAGTAGTCTACCTGAACATTAGTCTGCACTACACGAGACTCTAACCAGAAGGTTCTGGTTAGAGTCTTAGGAGGCCCACTCCTTGTTTATTTATCTTGTTAAACGCTGTAGGAGAACCTACAGCGTTTTTATTTGCTGCATATTTCTATATTTCTATATAAATTTTAATACGATTTATAAAACCATACGCAAATCGTAGCGTACTACGTGTTCTATAACTTCGTATTCGTGTGTCTTTTTATGTTATACTTTATTTGTAAAAAAATTAAAACAGGAGGTTACGATATGGAAAAATGGTACAGTCGTTTCAGACGCGGTGATGTCTGGTTCTTACACTTTCCGACGGAGAACGGTGATGGAATTGAGGGCTCATCTGTTCAACAGAAATCCAGACCCTATCTAATCGTATCTTGCGAAGAAAACAATCTCAATGCACCTACGTTCAATGTAGTGCCTATCGGAACTCGAGATAACGACCACCTTCCTATGCACGTCTATTACAGATATCAAGACGGTTCAGACGGTGGTCGAAATCAAATCGTCTTCTGTGAACAGATTACGACAGTCAGCGCTCTGGTGTTTAATAATCCAAGGTCTCGCTTTATGTACTCTTTTAACCTAGAGTTCATGAATAAGGTAGATGATGTGTTGGCATATCAACTTGGGCTTCGTCCCCGAATTGCCGATATGCACATCTTAGAACGCATTGTTCATGAACTTGCTGAAGCAGAATTAGCTAAGGTAGAAGCAGCTAAGAAGGAAGAAGCTGGCGTTCGTATGGAAAAGATTGCAGAATATCTTGCAAAAACATTCAATCTTACGATTACCACAGAACAGCTTCAAAATGGTTGTGAATATCGAGATGCTCAGCTTCAGATGGCTGATAAAAAAGTTATTCAGGAGATGCGAGGGACTGCACAGACACGTCGAGGTGTAATCCCAACACCAAAACCAACGCTGGTTGCTGATTCAGTGCAGCCGTCTGTTTCGTCCGAATCTACGACTGAACCTTCAGCAACAGCTAAGACCAAAAAGAAGAGTAACCGTTGGACACCGGAATCCCGAGCTGAATTCCTTGAATATTATAGAACACACACTATTTTAGAGACAGCTGAGCACTATGATATGAAAAAATCATCGGTAGTCACTCAGGCGTCTGTATTCAGGAAGCAGGTGGGTGAAAATGTCACCTAAAGAATTATTTGACCAAAATCAGAAATTAGTCTATTATTGTATAAAAAGCTTAAGCATACCGTCTACCTGGTATGATGATTGTATTCAGGAAGGAATGCTGGGATTATGGCGAGCATGCCAAGAATTTGATTTAGATAAAGGATATAAGTTTGCTACTTACGCAGTTCCTTGTATTCGAGGTTCGATTATGCAATTCTGTCGTGATAAGATATCGACGATAAGGATACCTAGGTCCATCTGGGACTCAGGTCGAGCTGGTGAGATTCAGATTAGTTCACTTGATGAGCTGATAGACGTTGAGAAATCTAAAAATACTACGCTCGGTGATTTTATACCGGCAGAACCTGATTTTTATCCGACTCTGTTCGAGGATACTATTGACGATTTTCTTAGAACATTGCCTAAGGGAAAATATCGAGACATAGCAGAAGAAGTTCTGTATGGATTGGCTTTCGGAGATAAGCCTACTCAGAAATTCTTAGCTGAAAAGTATAATATGTCTCAATCTATGGCTTGCAAGTTGTCGATGCGTGCTAGAGAAAATTTCAAGAAGTTCATACAAAGAATAGATGAGTGATGCGAGGGATAGTGGTAGAATGTGCGTTGGCATTACAGCTATATCTTTTGTATAACTCTAGGAAAGAAAGAGGTCTATCTATTTCAGTTCAACGCATCTGATTCTATAACAATCTCAGAATGCTAACAAGAAAGGAAGAAGTACATATGTCAGATATAGGAAAACTTCTAGATTACTCGACATCTCAGGGGAAGATACGCCCCCTCTCAGTAAACGCTGAAGATTTATTCTTCAAAGGGCATATCACAGCGGAGGAGTATGCCATGCTTTGTAAAGGAGAGAGGGTTTCTATGTCTATACACGCGATTGATAAAATACCAGAAGATGAGCCGAGCTGTATTCATAATGTAGCTGAAAGGTTAGCTAAAAGCCTAGAGCAGAACCCTGTTAGTAATACTGCAAGCGTTCTTGATACTGTTATCAAGAAAGCAAAAGAAATTATCGACTCAACGGTCGAAGACTGGATACCAAATCAGATAGATAATACCTTGATAAGGACGAAGCGTTCTGAAGTTTCTTTAGAGGACAACCCATTAAGACCAAAGTTCGAGGTAAGATTTACGCTGTTGAATATCGAGAAAGAAACAAGTCAGACTATCGGAACTTCTATCGGTGTTGACACCATAATGCTTGCTGGTGATGAGTTGAAAGACAAACCGTTCTGGGATAGATTCCAGTATGCGGTACAAAATCAATTCACAACCACCACGCTTCAGCTAATCAAGGCAATCAAAACTGGCAACTTCGGTATTAATCACTGATTATGTTATAATCTAGATACAATAAGAAAGAAGGTGCATTATGAGAAAGGTAAACAGATTTTCTGGAGATTTTGATTTCCTCAGCAATTTTTTCCAAGCTGATGTTCAAATCGACGGAATCTTATATCCCAGCTCTGAAGCAGCATTTCAAGCTCAGAAGTGCGTCAGGAACGATGACAAAATCCGGTTTACACAATATACTCCCAACCAAGCAAAGCATTTCGGAAGAAAAATCTATATAAGACCTGACTGGGAGGACATCAAAGTAGACGTGATGACTCGTGTCGTTCGTGCTAAGTTCACACAGCACGAGATTCTAAGTAACCTGTTATACAGGACTGGTAATGCTAAACTCATTGATGGTAATGCTAAGAATGATACCTTCTGGGGAGTCTGCAACGGAATTGGGAAGAATCATCTTGGTAAGATTTTGATGCAGATTAGAAACGAATTAAAGGAGGAACGGAAGAATGCTTAAAAGAAGTCATTATTACATCGATTCTTTTGATTTAAGCCGTAGATGTCCCACACTGAGCAGATACGGCCGTAATCTGACACTTCTCGCAGCGAAGAACAGGTTACCTAGGTGCTATGCTAGAGATGTTGAAATCGAAAAGATTCAGATTGCTCTGTTCAGACACACCAAACCTAATATTATGCTTACAGGTGCCACAGGTTGTGGTAAGACTTCTATTGTTGAAGGTTTAGCACAGAAGCTGGAAAATACACTATACCACAACTGGGTTAATGAGTCTGACTGCTGTCCTTTGTCATTGCTAAGTCCGAGTTTGCCAGTGGTTTATGAACTATCATGTGGTGATATACTCGGCGGTACGAAATACCGTGGTGATTTCGAAGAGAGACTTCAGAAAATTATCCATGAATTAGAAGAACTTGAAAGAAAGGTAGTTCTGTTCATTGATGAGGCTCACCTACTTACGTCTCTTGGTGAAGCAGAAGGTGCTGTATCTGCTGCTAATCTGCTGAAGCCTGCGTTAGCACGAGGTAAGTTCAGCGTAATCGCTGCCACGACAGATACCGAATTCGAAAAACACCTGTCTACAGATAAAGCTCTGGTTCGTAGGTTTACCCGCATTGATGTTAAACCGATACCAGAGAGTTATCGAGGTGACTGTGCTCTGTCTATTCTGAACGATTATTCTGAAGCATTCAATATCGCATATTCTAAGGACGTAGATAAGGACTTCTTGCTGCAGATTATCCAGGGTCCTATGTATGACAAGTCATTCCCCTGCGAGTTCGTTGACGCCATCGACCTTATGTTTGCAGAAGCGAAATACCGAGAAAAGACTGAATTGAGTAGGAGTGACTTCCAGATAGCAATATGTTCTAGAACTGGACGCCTGGTTATCTAATGAGTTAACAATTCATGAAGAAGAATTCTCATTTCGAACAATCGGTTGAGCATGATAAATTCAGATAATGACTTTAGAGTCACCATAAGCAACTTCGTTTCGGTGCTTTGGTATATGTTATAGTGTATATACAATAAAACACAACCCAGTATGGATAAGGAGGTTAGATATGTACAATATCAAAATCGAAAGAAAACCCGACATCAGTACGCTCAGAGGAGTAAGTGAGGTGAAATCTTATGATTGATAGAAACTCTGTTGCTGTAATCTGCACAGAACCGAACAACGGTTACTATGCGATGGTATTTACAGATAAAGGCACTCTGATGCGTTCGCAGTGCAACATTGGTGATATGTATGAAGGATTAGTTCATACAGTATCTGACCTTCTACTGCACTACGCGAACAGTATCACACCGATGCCAGATGTAAAAGAACTTACACCAGAATCACAAGCAGAGATGGATAATTATGTCGACGGCTTGTATGATGTCTTTACTGCTTTCATGAAGTCGGTGCAGAATCAGATATGCATCGAGTCTTCAGCACGTCAGTTCGAGGCAGTAGGGCTTGACAAAAGTCTTGCAGACATGCTTGCACACGAAATACATAAGCGTTCTGGTAATCCTGATTCAGAAGAAGACGAGGACGAAGATGATGACAATTCTGATACAGACGTTGATTAAAGATTCCTTATCGTTTTGACATCAGGGTACTGAAGTCACCTGTTCGAATTGATGAGGAACTGTACAGACAATCAGGACTTTATTTCAGGTAGGTACACGCACAACTTCGTTTCTATGGTTAATGCGTGTTATAATATACTTACAGTATTAGAACTATATAGGAGGTAAGAACAATGAAAGTCACAGTTGTTACTTTTAATGTTGCCGAGGCTCACAAGGCAAAAGAAGGACTGACAAAGCTGAAGAAATGCGTCAGCGAGTTCAGAAAGGACCTTAGACACAATACAGTAGAACTGGAGACGCTCCAGTCTTTTGTAGAAGGACTTCGAGTCGTTGCGGACTATTTCGAAGGATTTATAAAAGATGAGTCTGAAGAAGTCCGACAGGATGTACCAGAATCTCGTATCGAGTCGAAACACCACTAATCCAAACTCTTTATGGTTTCTATCTATACCCGTTCTTCTGGGATTTTTGCTTGGGGCATATCAGGGTATTAAAACGCAGCTTTGGCGCTACTATTCGTGGGTTCAAATCCCGCTGCCCAACCGGCGGTTGTTAGTCTTGCAGAACTCACCTATTATTGTGCGCATGCGGTGACAAGATGACAACCTGAAAAGACAGGTACATTATCCTTTCGGATTCTAGCTTCCGACCACTTTTCCTAAGCCGAGGTAACACCAGAGTATTCAAAGATGGGTGATGCTAGATATACCCGACATTATCACCAGAAAGGAGGTGAGACTTATGTTCGGTTCAGCAGAATTTATCGAGTTTGGTCAAGAGCAGGTTGCGAAGTATTTCAATGAACACCGTGATGTGACTGATTCTCAGGAACTCAAATCTGAAGAAGTCTATAACGTCTGGTATAGCAAGTCACTTCAGAATCATAAGGGTCTTTTCAGCACACCTATGTCTGACGGTATGTATTATGAAATAACATACAATGGAGATAAGGACGAAGCATACATCGATGCCTACAAGAAATGGGAGAACTTCACGGTTAAATGCGTATGTCCTGATTCATCAACGGCTGGTGTAAAATAATCTGCAAAACAGTTCTAGACTAATGTAATTCACTATAAGCACTTTGGGAGGGATTCTAGATTACCTCCCATACATAAAGGAGAGTATAAATGGAAGACGTAATCAAGAAAAATGTTGACCACCCTTCACACTACAACCAGGAGGGTAGAAAAGAGTGCATCGTAGAGATGCGTGAGAAGTTCGGTGATATCGCTGTTTACTGGTTCTGCAAGCTGAACGCATACAAGTACGGTTATCGTGCAGGCAACAAGGACGGTAACAGCGAGGAGCAGGATAAAGCCAAAATCAATTGGTACGACGAGTATGCTGAGAACATCCAGCCTGGCGTCAAGATGGACGATGTGATGAAAGCACTCAGCCCTTGGAAGGACGAAACTGATGGCTGACTATAATTTCTGGGACGGCAGGACTCACGAAGGTAATTCAGATGAGTGTCCTGTAATTGGTTGTGCTTGTCCACATCAATCTGATATGAACTGCGAGAATTGCCCTGAGGAACAAGCCATTACGGCATCATTCTTACGCACCGAAATGAAAACTTTAAAGGAGATGAACCCAAATGCTCGAACTCACACAAACCCGAGTAACTAACCTGGAAGCTGCCATTCGCGGAATGAGGAACCCTAAGAACTCCTGGGATAAATCAGACAGCGGTTTCGGCAGGTACAACAACCAGGACGACACAGTAGGTCCGAATGACCTTAAGCTGATGAATGCACTTGCTTCTGGGGGTCCGGTACACGCTAAGTACCGCAGATTCATCACCGTATGCGTGGACATCGATGCGCCTTTGTATTTCTGGAAGGAATTTAAGACTTATCGCAAAGGCAAGGACTTCGTCGACGAAGAAGACTTCTACAGCTACGCTGGTGACCACCTCATCGAGGACAGCATTGAAATGAACTCTTGCTCTACCATGCACAAGATTCACAGCAAGGAGTTCGAGGTCAGCGACTTTTCAACCGACCATCTTAACCTCGATTCAATGGATATTCTGAAAAAGACTATTGAACTTCTGAACTACTACCGTGACCAGTTTATCGAGACCAAAGAAAAGAACGCTTGGTGGCAGCTCATTCAGCTTTTGCCGTCGAGCTATAATCAGAAGCGTACCGTAATGCTCAATTACGAGACACTCGGTGCGATGTATCATTATCGCAAAGACCACAAGCTGGACGAGTGGCATACATTCTGTGAATGGATTGAAAATCTCCCGTACAGCGAAATTATTACAAGAAAGAGGTAAAGAGTATGATTATGACAGAATGGGCAGAAAAGGAAGTCGAACTGGCATTAGAGCGTGAAATCGCTGCCATAGAAAATGACACCGTCGAGACAGACGAAGATATGAAAGAGATGGGTAAGCAGTACGCAGAATGTTGCTATGCTAGCGCTCTAAAGGCTTACAAGTCACTGATGAAAGATGAACACAGTGGGTACAGCTTCAGCGTAACTCGAGGTATCCTTAAGAAACTGCTTGATGGTTATCCGTTGACACCTATCGAAGACATACCAGAATCCTGGGGCTTGGTTCACGAAACAGGTGAGACTGTAACGTATCAATGCAAGCGTTGTCACTCTCTATTCAAAAAAGTTGACAAGAAGACCGGCGATGTTACATTTGATGACGTAGACCGAATCATATGCACGAACAGTTCTGGTATCTGCTGGTCGAACGGCTTTATATCTAAGAAGATTTCAGAAATACACCCTATCGAGATGCCTTATCGACCTACGGGTAGATACTATGTCAGTGCGTTCGACTTCGCAGTCAGCGGTACACCAGGTGAATTCGACACCATGGAAATCAAGTCGGTTAAGTGCCCTGACGGTAAGGTTGAAATTCTGAATTGGTACTTTAAAGAAGTCGACGGACAGTTCACACCGATTGACGCTGATGAATACAACCAGCGTTATGAGCAATTCCAAGATAATGTCAGAAACCGTTCTAAAGATATCGACAAACCTGAAAACGGTGATAAGGATGACCAGACAGAAGTTGTCTAAGTTTATGCTGACCACCAACCTTATCTGCAGTATGTTTTATTCGATGAGCTATCCCTACATATATGCTGAGTTGATGAAGGTGGTCAACCACTTCTATATTTCAGGTGAGCAAATATTAACCTGTCTGTGTGTTGTCTTATTCGGCATACTCTGGAATAAGAAAGGTGACTTCTTATATAAGCATTACCTAAAGATAGTTACTCTAGAGATTATTGCTGATACGATATTATTTGCTCACGTGATAATCACAGGTAACCTGAAGTTCTACTTCGTGCTAAATGTTCTGATATATGCCTTAATAACCCGAAATATGGCAAACGGAGGCATTAGACTTAGAGCTAAGGTACACCCAGATGAGAAGAGCAGAGAACGATATGACAATAACTGCAACATCGTGAATAGCACAGCAACACTTGTAGGTTCAGGCATCGCCTTGATAACCGATATGAGCTTAACAGTGCTATTCGTTGCAGCTCTTATTGGTAATGTGTTCGATAACTTCTGCTACTATTACATCTATTGTCAAGCTAATAAGCTGGCAGAAAATGATAGACAGAAAGGAAACATCTAATATGGAAACACCAGCAGTTAGATACATTAATCTACTTCGCAGCACGCAGGTACCCGGTATAGAAGACCTTATCAGTTATCTGAACAGCCCCAGTTCAGACTGGTTTACTGCACCAGCAAGCTCTCGGTACCATGGAGCGTATGCAGGTGGTCTTGTTGACCATTGCTTAGCAGTCTACGACGAGCTTGAAAGAATTGCGGCTGCATATGCTAGCAAGGTTACTATCGAGCCTAAGTCTAGAATCATCGTTGCTTTGCTGCATGACCTGTGCAAAGTCAACACATATAAGCCCACAGAGAAGAGCAGAAAAAATATGTTCGGACAGTGGGAGAAGTATCAGTCTTGGAATCACGATGAGTCTTATAAGTTCGGAGGACACGGCTGCAAATCTGTTTATATTGCACAACAGTATATTAAGCTAAACCCAGTAGAAGCAGCAGCAATCAACTGTCATATGGCTACTTGGGAGGAAGGAAAACAGAAGGAGATTAGTCAGGTGTTTAACGACAATCCCTTGGCTTGGATGCTGCACGTCGCAGATGAAGCCGCTACATTCATCGACCAGAAGTGAGGATGCTTCTGAAGGGTAGGTTCACCTTTTAATATTACTCAGCATCTGAACTTCCAAAATTGTCAAGTTCAGATGCTGAGATTATGGTCAAGCCTATCATAGAGGAAACGGTAGTCTATGCCTATCACAGACCGTTTTAGCTTGAATTTAACTGCCCTGATATGAAGTCATCAGGGCAGTTGCTATCTTACTGCAGAAGAATATAATAGATAGTGGAGTACATCCAGATACACCATTAGAATAATGATTTTGCTTAAATGCATGGTACGTGCGTGTATAAAATGTAATGCGAGCATAAAGCAATTAAGCAAACTCAGAGGAGGTATATAGTATGCTAAGATTGTCAATTCAAGAACCGATAGTGATTAACTGCACTATCCGATTATCAGCCGACCGACTTCAGAGGTTGAACTGCGCTCACGCTGGACCTGATTTGAAGCCCCAGCAGGTGGCTAAAATCGTGAAAGGAACACCAGAGTCAGATTTTATACTTGACTGCTTTCAGCCAGGAAAAGGTAGTTCACCAGCAAGCCTTCGCTTTAAACAAGCGGTGATGCAGTACAATAAGCAGTATGGTGCAAACATTGATAACTCTAAGCTAATCCATCTGATTAAAGAGTGGTGCAGTGAGCATGGCTACAATGAAAGTCAGTCAAAGAAAGGTGAAAAGACAGGTGGCAGATGGGATGATAAGAATCTATACATCTATAAGCTGCCTATGCAGACTCTATTCCAGAAAAATCCAGACGGTCGTGGTACTGTAATGGACGGTCGTGTAACGCATGGTGATGGTGTTGACAGACTGTATATCAAGTTGGCAATCGAGGAGGCAGGTGAACCTATCAACGTGGTTTCTTATCATAGAGATTCTGATGCTACCAAACAGAGGAAGAATAAGGTACCACGTAAGTATGACAAAACACACCACGTTAAGCCAACTCCTAACGAGAAGGATGCTGATGAAGGAATGCTAGAAGAGCAACCTAGAAAGCAAGCAGCTCGTGCCCGGTACCGCAAAAGACACAGTTACAAAACTTCGTAATACTATTGGACTTTATGTTATAATGATATTACAATACAACACAAAGTCCATGGAGGTAGCATATGGAAAGATATATAATCGACGGTGTAATCTTAGATGAGTATAAAAACCAAGATGAAGCAGCGGAACAACTAGAACTGCTTGAATCGATTGATGCGGTCTTCTACGAACAGTTCGACGAGGCACTCCTGAACAACGGTACTGAGTTTCAGATGGTTCTGAACGGTATCGAGATAAAGTGTAAGTTCACGCTTGAAGATGACGTTGTCCATTATACTGCAACACGAGCTGACTATCAGCAAGAGTATGTGTTCTTGGTTGATATCGATGACGTAGACGACATCGACGATTCAATTCTGGCAGACGATGTTACCCAAGCACGACTGGTTTCATTCTGGGTAGTAGCAGGACACAAATTCTAAACGGTGTAGATACAGGTAGCAAAGCTCGACAGAGATAAGCTACCTGCATGATTCAGGTAGGAACACTCTGATTATATACTCGGTAAGAGTATTAAGACCAATTCTGGAAATTACTGTTCTTAAGGACTGCATTAGAAAATATATAAGATAGAACAAGCTTGTGAGAAATCTTCTTAACAGACTTTTTCTCACAAGCTGTTTCGGAGTAGTTCTGATAAAGATGCCAGAAACGATGCCGTATCGGCAATAGTCGAAGGCATAGAAACAGCAATCAAAAATCAAAGTAAAAGGAGAAAGTTATGAGTAGAAAGTTCAAGCAGATTCTAGAAGGAAAGTATCGCAATAAGAAGAAGTCAGAAGTAGGAAAGTCAGCAGCATACGTTATCATTCATGACATTTGCACTGATAAGCTTCTCTCGCCTGAACAGAAAGTCGATGTGATAGATAGGTTTTGTCATGACGAACTTACCGTTCAGGATATAGCGAACGTATTCAGAAACGAGTCACTCGAAAGCTTTTAAGCAAACCGTAATCCCTTCTAGATAGTCGAAAACCTTGCCGTAATGGTGAGGTTTTTATTTCTTAAAATGCAGACATGAATGTATATGTACTGCGATGTAGAAAGCATAGCTTATCGAAATCAGATTTCGGTAGAAGTCGACGACAAAACCTGAATATCGTAAAAACACCGGGCGTTAGGTACACTCGGTGTTTTTATATACCAAGAGTTCACTATGGATACATCTAGCAGTTTACCAGAAATACAGAGTAAAAAGGTGACAAATGTCGGCAACGACAAATGTCACGAATAATGTATAAATATTCTAGAAAATATGATAACAGCACACCAGCGTAACGGTGGTATGTCATTCGATTTGTGAGAAATAAACAGACAGGAATCGCGGCGCTCGAAACCGTTCAGTTGCAACCGAAATACCGGTTCAAAATTTCCGCCCACTGGTCGTCGATTTCCTCTTCTATCATCTTACTCCAACAGTGCCTAACGACAATCCACCGCCTACGATAGGTGATTTTTGTGTATTCTGTACAAAAAGAACTACTCCAAATCGGGCTGAAAACTCGGGAGAAAGGGGTGGTAGCAAGGAGAATAGATACCGGAAAATTATCGCTCGCTAATAGCCCGAAAATCGCCTTCTCCCAACCCGAAATTCGGAACCGATTTAGAACAATCTTCCAACCTTCGATTTCCACCGCAGGTACCCGACAATCTTCGGAATACCAGATATCTGAAATCTGTTCCATTCTATCGCCTCCTGCCTTGAGTACCGAAGTTCTGGTGCTTCTAGAATAGATAACTTCAGACTCTACTCTGAGTAGTTCAAACTATTCTAGAACAGTTCTACGAAGTTCTTACACTGTACCTACATTATAAATAATCTTTTAACACAGTTACGAAGTTTCGTTTTCGCTAACTCCGAATTTAGATAGACAATTTCAGATTCTTCGCTAATCGCGTACAGCAGAAGAACTCGAAGCACGAATAGACTATTCTAACTTCAAACCGCACATAATCACCTTCAGCAGAAGGACTCGAAGCTCAGAGAGCTCTGGACTTTTTAAGAGCTTCGAGTCCCAATCACATTCTGTGTTAATCGCGTGCGCGCACGTTCATTATAATATGCGTACCTATTCCATATCTATCTTATCTTCGGAACTCCACTCTGAGTATGTTATAATATAGATACAATAAAACACAACACAGAACAGCAAAAGACACACTGGGTGCAGAAAACGCACAACTTCTTTTTGCGGGTGCGTGTGTGTTATAATGTAGATACAATAAAAGAAGTCCTACTGGGACAAGCACAAAGAGTACTTAGGAGGTACGTATTATGGCTAAGAAGAACACTTATATCGCAACTCTCGCAAACGGCACTGTAGAAACCCTCACGAACAAGAAGGCAGTCAAGGCGCTCGAAGGAATCGTGTCTGTAACCTGCAACGGTGAAGACATTACAGCACAATTTGTTAAGGAGGATAAGCATATGGTAGAAAACAACACCTACGTCGAGGAAGTAGAAGCAATCGAGGAAGTAGAAGCAATCGACGTATTGGAAGAGGAACCGGCAGAAGTAGAAGCTATCGAAGAAGAGCAGGGACCGAAGAATACACTTCTGTTCATCGCAAGCCGCGGTAAGTCTACATTCCTCAGATGGTTCCAGATTCCTGTTACCGAAGGCGACGAAACGATTAAGGTTAAGGGCTGCGCGGCTCTCCTTCCCACTCAAGTTGCCGAAGCTATTGGCACGAATAAGTTTGTGTCTTGGCTCGACCAAGATATCGTCGAAAAGTTCATTGCCGAAGGTAAGCCAGTACGTGGTATGGCAAGCACAATCTCCGACGTATTTAACCGATATATCAAGGTAACAGAGCTTGAAGATGCCGACAAAGTCAACACCGTATATAATGTGTTCCGTGAAGTTCTTGCAGAAATCGAAGCAGGTAATACCAACGGTGGATGGGAGCATCCTCAGGAACCAGAAACTCCTGAGGAAGGCGACGACTTGATTGATAGCACAGTAATCGAAAACGTCGAGGCGGCGTAAGCCGTCCCAACAAACCAACTAACATAAAGGAGGTAGCATATGGAACGATACAAGGTGCATTGGGGCAAAGGTGAAGAAGACTTCTCAATAATCTACGCAGACAACGAAACCGAAGCTGCGGATATGTTCCGCAAATATCAACCAGATAAGGCAGCTCTTGAGATTAATGCGTTTCCGAAGCTTGCCAGTCTTCTAACTCTTTACAAACAAGGCAACTTTTCCAACGAACACGAATATCTACTTGCCGTAATCGAGGCAGTTCAAGATGCAGGAGTTGAAGACAAGGTAATTCAATTCTTAGTCACTAAAGGCTGGGGAAAATAACTCAAATCGAAATGCAGAGCGGGCAATGGTCCCGCTTTTGCTATGGTGTGTCGCACATTCGAGTTCTATCGCAGTTCGTGATTGAAAAACCAACCAAATGCAGCAGAAGAACTCGAAGCTGCTATTCAGCCACCACCGAACAGCTGGTGATACCAGACACAGCACGCTGTGGTTTAAACCACGGTTATGCACCACGTATAGTTATAACCGTAGGTACGGTATCCACAGCAAAACCTTAGCGTACATATTTCTACGTCAAGAATTCAATATCTTGTATACCGAGCACACCGTGATGCTGAAACTTCGTTTACCTACTCTGAGTATGTTATAATATAGATACAATAAGACATAAACCACACAGCACTTAGGAGGTATGTATATGGATAAGCAGAGAAATACAGCAGCAGAAGTCCTGAAGCGGGTCGAAGAGTTTCTCGACAAACCAGAACGCAGATTCCGCATCGACGACGTTTACAAGGAACTTAGCATCTTTGATTGGTGGCCTAAGTACCTGAGCAAATCGCAGCTCTGGGATATGCGTCAGTTTCTCAAGGAAGCTATTAAGCTCGGTTACGAAGGATACGTATGCTTCAAGGTTGGGGCTACTGGTTGTGCTAACGGTATGTGGGCGCATCTAGACCTCGAAACCAACGAAGGATACAGCCCAGCTGCCTGCCCGGTTCTATTCCGAAGCTTTACACCGGCATATTGTTACTGGGACGTTACCGACAAGAAAGGTAACTGGGATTTCGAAGGTAAATATCTCGACGAGAAAGACCGCAGAGAAAACCACGATAAGCTCAAGACAATCAAAGACCTTGAAGCTTTTATCGAAGCTCATAGAGACCAGGTATACCGCAAATAAGCGGTATACCGCCAGTCCACAAATTCGTAAACCGCACCGCAATGTGTTATAATATAGATACAATAAAACACAAACCAAGTCGGTTACTTTAGGAGGTAATCATATGGCAATTACAAAGAAGAATCTGGAAGCTAAAATCGAAGAGTACCTTAAGCTCAAGGCAGAAGCAGATGCTGCTGCAAAGAAGGCAGACGCTATCAAAGCAGAGCTCAAGGCAATCGCAGCTGCAGAGCCCTCAAAGACGGTGACAGCTGGTATCCACAGCGTTACCATTACCGAAGCAGTTCGCAAGTCCATCAACGTCGAAGAATTCAAGGCTGCACACCCCAGACTTGCAGTGAAATTCACCAAGGAAACTCCGTACAGCACGGTTAAAATCAAGTAACCGAGCTACCGGCAGAGGCTCCTGATTTCAGGAGCCTAGCTGCTTGGTTTTGCTTGCCTCGCACGTATGTTTATACGTCTGCGTTGCGTGCGTTGCGTGCACTTAAGCCATATCGGATATAAATCTTCGGAATTCATATCCCAGTCATGTTATAATGTAGATACAATAAAACACAAACCAAGTCGGTTACTTTAGGAGGTAATTATATGGCAACATTTCTTACAATTACCCAGAATGGGTTCAATTTCAACGTACACGAAGCTGATAAGCTCAAGGCAGATGAGGAGTGGGGTATCGAACGTGTCGCAGCGTTCATGTCAGTCCATCATGTCCTGAGCACGATGGCTACGAAGTATATGAAGGGTATGACCCTTCGTCCGGTAGTCGCCAGCATTATGTACACACTTAACTGCGACGAAGTAACTTCAAGAGACCTTGACAAACTTACCGAATATCTGGTACCGAAGCTCTGTGACATCTACACCTCAGACGGCTGGGGATTCTTGGGTGGTGCGTTATCAAAGGTTTTAGACGATGTCGAAAAACTGGCACTCGACCACATTGCGTCTGAAGAAGAACCAATCGAGATTTTAGGTAAAACCTGTACCCCACCGAAGTTTCTTTCTCGACCGTCGAAGTTAGAATACGATGCGATTATCGCCAAGGACAAAGCAGCAGAACAAGCACTCTGGGATAGATTCAAAGAAGTGCTAAGTAGTGGCAAAGCGGCAGGGCATCGCATTCAAATGCGTGAAGGTCCGAACGTCTACACCTGCGTAATTATCAAGGTCAGTCCTAAATGCATTTACTGTGATGTGAAAGACGAGTATGGAAGATTACTTCAGTCTGGGGCAAGATTCCCAAGAGACTCGAAGAGATTCATTATCGCATCATTCAGATAATTTCCAAATCTTCTAAGTTCTACATATCGAAACAGGCGCCGAAAGGCGTCTGTTTTGGCGGTGGTTGGATTGAACGTAGAACCGGTATTCTTCGACTTAGAATTAAAAATCTTGTACAAATACTCTCCGGTATACATACTCGTTCTTTGTGTAAAGTAACGAATTTGTAGAAAAAGTCTTGACTTTCTTCCTTCAATCTGTTATAATCATTATAGTAGCACTGCTACTGACCCCCAACCTGACGCGTGTTCCACATTTTCATAAATTCGTATAACTCACACGGGAAACAAAACCCATCGAAGTAAAGACCCTCACTTCGATGGGTTTTGTTGCGGTTTCAGACGGAATTTGTGTAAATTGTACAAAGAAACTTAACTCGAAGGCTTTGATTTTGTACAAGATTCGCAATTCTACATCTTTTACATGACTAACAATATAATATATGTTCGCCGGGCTCCCATTCTGTACGCCCACCGACAGGTAAACCTTTCGTACCTACCACTCACCGTTATCGGTGACGAACATATCTTGTCTTCGACGACCCCCACCTGCTCCGCCTGTTCCACGACTGTCTGCGACGCATTGCCCTGCGGGCAGCTTTTTAGCTATATACGATTCTGCACTTCAGCATCTTAACCGCACCCTAACCACGCACACCGCAATACCCACAGCAAACCACACGCAGAACCACGCAACCCAACCTAGGCGTAAAACTATACACCAGCACAACCACACCATGAACACCAGCATGCGTGTGATTTGAGAACTTCGGAATCGTATCTTGGATATGTTATAATACAGATACAGTAAACACAACAACAGAAACACAGCACAGAAAGTGTTTACTTATAATACAGAATGGTGCGTGGGGTTAATAAACTTCGCAAACAACACCTGGAAGTGTTATAATATAGGTACAGTAAAACAAACAACGCCCAATAGGGCATAGCAAAGAGTACTCGGGAGGTACAGATTATGGCAAAGAACATCAAGAACAACGCACAGGCAATCGAGAACAACGAACAGGTTATTGTTAAGGAGGATACAACTATGGCAAAGAACGTTATCAACGCAACCGCAGAAGCAATCGAAGAAGTCGCAGTTCCGACAGGTCCGAAGCCGATGCTCCTCGTCACAGCATCTCGTGGCAAGAACACGAAGCTCGCTTGGAACGTCGTTGACGTCAACGACGACGACGAAACGAAGAAGGTCAAGGGTTGTGCAATTGAGCTCCCGACTAAAGTTGCCGAAATTATTGGCAACGACAAGTTCATTTCTTATATCGACCTGGACATCATTGCCAAGTGTGTCGAAGAACACAGAGCAGTGCGTGGTACCGCAAGCACCGTGTCGGATGTGTTCAATCGTTACTGTAAGGTAACAGATACCAAGGGCGAGCGTGTAGCAGTGGCACTCGAAGTGTTCGGAACTATTTTAACCGCAGTCGAGAACGGTGAGCACAACGGTGCATGGGTACGCCCGGAGCCTAAGAAAGAAGAAGCTCCTGAGGCTCCAGAAGCAGAAGAAATCGAATCTCCAGCAGAAGAAGACTAACAATCAGCAGGGGTAGGGGCCGAAAGGTCCCTACCAGATAAACTTCGTAATCTAATCTCAGATGTGTTATAATATAGGTACAATAAAACAAAACCTAAACTACAAGGAGGATGCGATATGCTTAAGGAAGCTAAGAAGTGGGTACAGGAACTCGAAGAGATGCTCAACAGAATGGCTGCAAAGCACGGCAAGACTGTCGAGGAGATGGATAAGGCGTTCGAAGACTTCTACTACGACGGCGGAAGCGAATACGACCTGGGAGGAGGTCCTTCATCAATCGAAGCGTTCGTGTCAAGTTACGAGCTCGCACTGGAGGACGAAGACGACGACGAAGACGACGACGAAGACGACGACGAAGACGAATAGGAAGAAGACTAAACGGATAATCAAAGGGCTCGAAAGAGCCCTTGTTCTTCTAACTATCACAATTCGAGTTCCACCAGCACTCGTGATTAAGAAATAGAAGAGTTTCATCGGAAGAACTCGAAGCTCGAAGCTCTGATGCTACCGCTACTGCGAAAGTACCTTTAGCAAATCGTGGTATACCACATGGTTGTGCATGGTGTATAATTACATATCAACGATACGGAACCCACAGCATGCGTTAGCGTGCTGTGTATTTTTATGGTATTGCGTATTCGTGTAAACCACAGTACCGGTGTGTCATGAACTTCGGAATGCTACTTCTGTTGTGTTATAATATAGATACAATAAAACAAACCGAGTCCCTAAAGGAGGTACCTTATGGTAAATTCTGACCTGTTTACTTCTTTCCTTAAGATGTGCGTGGCAGTCAATCCTGACGTTGATACCGAAGACGTGTGCGATTTGGTCGGATGCTCGAACTGTCCGTACGACCATTTGTGCGAGCCAGACCAGTACGAATGTTGCCAAGCCGAAGTCCGTAAAGTTCTGGAAGCTGCGAAGGAGAGTTAAGAATGGATAATAAGTATCTGATGACTTGTGGTCATATAGCTAATGCGAAGACGCAATACGGTGCTCCTGCATGCGCAATCTGTGATTGCTTTGACGTCGAGCGAGAAATCAATGTTGCTCAGGAGTCGAAAGCAGGACTCGAAGGCAGAGTCTGCGTTTGTCACGATTGCGGTACCGAACACCCGTCCGACTGGAATCTCCCTTTCTTCCAGTACCGTCCTTGGGCTACGCACGATATCTGTTACGACGGGTGCTACGGCTGGGACTAACTTCGCATTTTAAGCTTGAGTGTGTTATAATATAGATACAATAAAACACGGAGGTGCTCGTATGGCAATAGAAGACCTTAAGCAGAGAGTGCTCGAAGAGTTCGAGCGCAAGTCAGGAATCAAGGGAGTCACTGCGTGGCCGATATCAGCTAATTGCTGGTATGTTCAAGCCGAAGATGGTGAGCTTTATATGCTCAGATGGATGGAGGGTTAATCATGGCAGAGAGAATTGAAGTTTTCACAGAGACCTACGAAGTGGTTCACGGTCGTAAGCCTAGAGGTAAAGGCACCTGGGCGTTCTTCATCGTAACTACTCGCGGCACAGATTTCGACGAACCGATTATCAAGTCTGGGACCTACTCCCAAGCAAAAGCCGAAGCAATCAAGGAAGCTCGCAGTCAGGTAAGCGGTTTCACAGGTCTCATCGTGGGGCCGTGAAACTTCGTAAACCACTACCAAGACCCTGTATAATTAAGGTACAATAAAACAAATCCTTGTTCAACTATTTAGGAGGTAATCATATGGATAAGAACATTTCACTCGTAGCACAGGTTGTTTCTCAGCTGGCAAAACTCGGCATCACCGCAGTCGAGAAGCCAGACGACCACTGTGCTTATCAAGGAGTTTGGGGTTCTCTCGCAAACTACACCAAGGTCACAATCGGTCAGATTCGTGAGCTGTACGACTCGCTGGGTAATCCCAGACTCGGTGTGTTCGTGAAGTACGAAGCATTGCGTGAGTCAGGTGAGGACTTCGGTGACTTTTATGTCACCGAGTCTCGCCATATTTCGCTGGAATCTCTTCTCTCCTACCTAGAAGAGCATGGCATTAAAAGTCACAAGCCGGCTCGTTTTGTAGTTCGGGTATATCGCATCAATCGGTAAGGAGGTGTTACATGAAAGCGAGAATACAGTCGGTTGAGCAGGTAAAGAAGATTGCGTCTGCTAAGCTCCAAGAAGAATTTGCATCTCGTTACCAAGAAGCAACACTCGAAGGTGCAATTCAGGGTATGGCATTTGTGATGTACGTTCTAGAAAATACATATGGTTGGAAAAAGAAAAGACAGCAAAAGCTGTTCGAAGACATGCTGTCTTTAACTGACCTACCAGAGCTCAATCCTTGGGTTCAACCGTACAACGCACTGGACATTAGAAAGCATATCGAAACAGAATATGGAATTGATTTTCACAAGCTGCTAAATCGTGTCGATGCACTGCCACCAGATTAAATCGGCACGTAAAGGAGACAGATATGGCACAGAAAGAAACAATATCCCCCGACCGGGTATATCGGTTATGGGAATCTACTCAAGACATCATCGAATTTGCAGCCTGGATTCCTGAAGTGGTAGGGACCGAAGGTGAGCTGATAAGGATGGGCTCAACGCTGGTAGCGAAATTGCCAGACGTTAATAAGTCTACTGTCGTTAATTCTACTGTCGTCAATGCTAATATAGTCGAATCTACTGTGGTCGAGGTAACAGAATCGATTCGATTTATCGACGCTGATGTCAGCTATTATCGCAAGACACTGAACGTCTTTAGGAAGCGGCATCACATCAAGAAGTGATAATAGCGGCTTATGCTGGTTTTTATCGATGGATGATGAAAGCGGCATAAGCCGCTATTGCTATGAGCTCAAGGAGCTTCGGTATTTATGGTAGAATGTGTTATAGCACAAAACCAGATACGGACTCGAAACTCATAGGGCGTTCGCGGTTATCTATCGGTATTCACCGTAAACACAGCACGCTATGGTATACCACGTGGTGTTGCGCGGTGTACACGTTTATTGGTAAAGCCCATACTGTAAGCAAATCACTGCATGAGCGTGGTGTTGTTACTATAATAGTACCGTAAGCATTGTGATACACAGAGTTCATGATAAACTAAACTTCGTTTTCTTAATCATGAAGTGTTATACTATAAGCACAATAAAACACAACCCGATAAGGAGGGTACAAGATGGGAAATGTAACCGAAAAGGATACTCAACTGAAAACATTCTTTGAGAAGTCGATGTGCTTCGTGATAAGAAGAGCAGCATTTGCTAGAGGTACGCTGACGTACTATATGTATAGCAGAGAGCATGGCAAGAACATTCTCTTCGAACAGAAACCAGACACCTCGATGTCTTGCACAATAGACGGTGTGACTCGGAACATCCCAACGAGAGATGCTTTGGAGGCTGCGTTAGGGCACAAACCTACGAAGTTCGAAGTGTGTCGCATCGTTCAAGAAGTAATTCTTAGAATGATTGACGACCAGCAGGACGAAACGAAGAGACAGGTAGGAAGGGACTTTGACAGGTTCAGCAGAAGGGGTCATTGATTTAGAAACTTCGTAAGCAACACCAGAGCGTGTTACAATATAAGCACAGTAAACGACACACCGGTTGGGTATTGTAACCAAAGAAACAGTGCTCGCACAACTTCGTGATACAGGTGTATTCATGTTATAATGTAAGCACAATAAAACACAAACCGATAAGGTTCAGGGAGGAAATAGTATGGCACAGGAAATTATCAAGAACACAACCGTTCAGGAAATCAACGAAACTGCTACTATCGTTAAGGAGGATACAACTATGGCAAACGAGGTTATCAACAACACAGAAGCAATCGAGACCACAGAGGTTCAGGCTCCGGAAGTAAAGCTCCCGAAGTTCAACGACGTCATCGTTCCTGCAGACGAAGATAGATTAATGCTGTATATCACAGCAACTCGTAACAAGAACGACGCAATGTTCTGGGACGTAATTACAGTAGCAGCGGGCGAAGAACCCAAGGAAGTACTCAAGACCATTAACGAGAATAAGTTCGTTAATCTCGTCGATATGCGCAACGTAAGAGCGTTCGTAGAAGCAGGTGCTCCACTCAGAGGAATGGCAAGCACGATTTCCGATTTCGCAGCTCGTTTTGCTAAGACGATGCACGACACTACTGAGAAAGCAGCGCTGGTGCTCAGAGAGTTCACGGACATCATGGTTCAGGTAGATGCAGGTACAACAGCAGGCAAGTGGGAGAATCCAGAAGCAATCGAAAAGGCTGCAGCTAAGGCAAAAGAAGCAGAAGAGAAGGCAGCAGCAAAGGCTGCGAAGGAGGCAGAAAAGGCAGCAAAGAAGGCTGCAGAAGCTCTCGAAGAGACCGACGACATCGACCCCTACGATGTAGAAGACGCAGATTAATCTAATCAACACCCGACCTCCTAAGTCGAATTCAAGAGCCCTGGGCGATGAGCCTGGGGCTCTTGCTGCGGTATCACGGTTCTGGAAACTTCGTGATGCTGGTGTGATTGTGTTATAATATAGATACAATAAAACAAGTCCTAGACCATAAGGAGGTAGAGCTTATGGCACAGAAGAAAGAGTACACTGTTATTTGCCACCATAGAGGAAGAAAAACCGAGTACACCGGCACTCTTGAGCATCTCATCGACGATGTGTTCGGGTACACACTCGAGAGTGGTGCGTCTTGGCAACACGAAAGAGGTTGTCGAAAGGTTAACACCAATCCGAAGTCTGGTAAGAGTCTCGTGACTGCTCTTAATAACGCAGTTCACAACACTATGGGTTCTTGCTATGACCCTGATTGGTACGAGTTGAAGGAGGTATAAGTATGCCAGATGGTGTTCAATGGTCTTGGGAAGAAGTACGTAACGCAAAGAGAGCTGCTGAGTATTTAACCGAAGCTCAGCGCTCCGCAGCTTGGAAGGCAGAAGTTGATGCTCGATTGGCAGCACAGCAAGCAGAGCGTGAGGCTAATCAGGCTCGACGTGAGGCGGAGATAGCACGATACGACGCAGAATACGAAGCACAGAAAGCTCGTGAGCGAGAAGCTCGAGCTCGCGTAGCTGCTAATCAACCTCCATATCAAAGCAGCATCCAGTCAGAGATAAAATGGAATTCAGGAGCTTGTAGGTCAGCTCGAAGACATGCGGAAGCGGCTCGTGCCGCAAAATTCGGTAGCAAAGAGTATATCATGGCACGGTATGGATACGTGTGCGGAGAGTTCGGTAATTCAAACTGCTATTATGGTACTATTCTGAGGTCTCTGATGGGAGCCGAAGGGCTGACAGAAGACCAAGCCTGGGACCGCATCGTGTCGGCTTACACCGAGGAACGTTGGCGGCAGTGTGAGGCACCGTTTACAGAGTATTTCCTTAATCACGTTAGCTGCTAACGCATACCGTGTGGTTGTGCTTCTTGTATATTGTATAACCGTAGACACGGTGACCACAGGTATAACCGTAGCACAACCATAGCGTAGTTGAGAGCATACTTGAGGGTATGCCCTCGATTGCAGTTATAATCGGTGATTCTAAACTTCGTAAACCTACTCCAGAAATGTTATAATATAGATACAGTAAAAGAACAGTAGAGAAGAAAGCATAAAGCTTAGGAGGAAGACAGTTATGGAGAGAACAAGACGCAGACGCATTAGATGGGATAGGGTGCTTGAGAGCATTTTCCTCACAGTAATGTGCTTATTCGTTGCTTGGATTGTAGTGTCATACTGCAACATCGTGTTGAACAACAACGAAGCAAACCCAGTATACTTACCTTGGAACCTTTTCATGGTTCTATTCTAAGTTCCAGAACTTCGTTTCTAACCACCGTCGTGTGTTATAATATAGATACAATAAAACAAACGATAGGTTGGGTAAGACGGCTGCAACGCAGCGTAGGTCACAGAAACCACAGTCCGAGTTCTCGCAGTAGTGAGAGCAATGCTTACCCAACCAGATGTTATTACAGGAGGTATAGATATGGATAAGTTTATCGAATGTCTTAAGGAAGAATCTTATTCCCTGGCAGCCAAGGAGCTTGACCGTGAAGCAAACAGCTTCACGTTCGGAAGACGTGTTCCAGAAATCGCACAGCAAATCGAAGACGCACAGGTCGGTGAGGAAGCCTACAATTTCAGCGTAGCTTTCGTGATGGCAATGGTACAGCGTTATCCCGATGGTCGAGACGAGAAAAGCATTGGATTGGCAAAGAAGATTATCGCTTCGGGCTTGGGACTTGGTGAAATACAGGAAAGAATTCTTAAGGAGGTGAGCTTGAGGGTTGTCGGGGCTTCGATGCATCCCACGGTAATGCAGCAGGCAGCACAGCTTGCATTCTACATTTTGGACTTGAATGGGGCGGTACCAGAAGAGCTTAAGGAAGACCGTTCTTGGTGGAGAATGCCACTCATCTGAGCAACGACTTCTTGAGCGCTAGAAAAAAGCACATAGCAGTACAACGCACGCTAACGGTAACCAGATACAGGCATACAAGTTATATGCCTAACAGGAACTGTTAGCGTGCGTTAGCGTGCTTGGTGTAGTGTGTCAACACCTATGGTACGAGTGCTGTGCAGGATGTTGAACAGTATAAAGCGTGGTACGAAGCTCGTGCCGCAGTAAGCTACCTTGATTAAGCCTAGCAGGGCAGCGTGTAGCTGCCCTTTCCTTTGGGTTGTAGGAGCTTCGAGTACCTACGCTAGCTATGTTATATAACACATCTAGCAGAAGATACCGAATTTTTAACCGGATATCTCAGCGAAACCGCCTGAAAATATCGCCTGAAAATACCGGTTTCGAAATACCTTTCAACGGTATTCCGATACTATGGGTCCGCTTTTTACGTTTTTCTCCGACACCCATTCTGCACAAAATCCCAGACATCAGCACTTACCGCAACCCCGTTCTCCCAGCCTCCCACCTCCTAGACATGGGCTCCCAGCCTCCACCTCCCAGCATCACCTTCACACACTCAGGCTATCCATTTCTTGTTTCACAACTCCCCGGTTTTCTAGTAGCACAGAATTTCAGAAATTTCCTTATACCCATCAATATCCGATTCTTCCTATATAATAGAACGTAGGCTTCGATAGAGGAACTGCAGAATGAGAACTCAGGAGGAATATACTATGCTGAAACTAAGAACATACCGCGCGCTGAACTGCGCAGCTAACGGTGTCTTGTACCATTATACCAGTTCTATGGATAATGTAGAATCCATTCTAGAAAACGGTTTACGCACCAGTGCTTATCCGACAACTAACTCTGACGAATACCTTGCTGGAATATCACTATCTAGAACCAAAACCACTATTCCTTATTCTGTCAACGATACGCACACTCATGGATATGCTCTCGATGATGAAGGCTCTGAATTTAGACGCTGGGTATACGGAGTAATCTTTTCTAAACGACTTCTGTCCAACATCGGTAAGATTAAACCGTATCATTATGCTACAGACCCTGGTTGGTATTTCCAGATAAATATCCGCAGAGTAAATTCGAACATTCAAGAACTGCCTAAAAATTGGCTACCAGAAAAGGTCACCTTGGATATAGTAACGAATTGGAGAGTTCATGGTGCTGCAACTGCTCGCGCTAGAATACGATTTTTCTACCCAGAAGATACTGTAGATACCGATGACTATTATACTGATGAGGAATCCGTCATTCTCGAGGATATGCCCTACCTACCTAGTTTCTCGGAAGGCATTTCTAAGGAAGATTACCTTAATCAGATAGCAAGTCTAGACAAACTCGACTTTGAGCATAACACACCTATCGATAATGCGAATATGCAGGTAGACCAATATCTGAAAACCGTTAATTTATCAGACACCAAAGCACAGCCTCAGATAGTTCAAGATATTCTTGAAGACGCCTTTCGAATTATCCGCAGACGTATTCAAGGACGTCAATCACATCAGAAGAAATCTAGAGCAGGTAACGCGACAAAAATCTGGGCTGACGGGGCGGAACCTGTGTACCTGGAAGATAAAGGTGATACCAGTTATCAAGCTATTATGGAAGCTCTCAAGCAACTTCAAGAAATTGCGCCTAATATAAAGATTAGCGGTAATGAACAAGAAGGTTGGCGGGTTTATGGTAAGCTACCTGAAGGAACCTCGTTTCAGAAGTTACCCATAACCATACAGAAGATAATGAATAAGCTAGGCATGCTAGAGTACGAATCCGAAGACCGGATTCTGCTACCCAATGCAAAGCCAGGCGAGTATATACCTGCTACCAAGAAAGCAATTATCGGCATTATAGTACCAAGGTCTCAGTATTCGAGCAAAGAGGTTCAAGATTTCAGGCAGAAGCATCCTGACGTACCAGTTCATGTCTATGCAGATAAGAATGAGAAGTCGAGTGACTCCTACAAATCAATACCCAAGTCTGCGTATCAGAACCCGATAACCTAAATAGATAGGCCCTGCTTGTTCAGGGCCTATTGCTGTGGTTAGCAACTTCGTATGCGTAACGTGATTGTGTTATAATATAGGTACAGTAATACAATAAAAGGAGATGGTTAGATGACAGATGTAGTCGCAACGCTAAATGCGTATTCTAAGTTGAATTGTCTAGATTTGCTCACCGAGATTCCTACCTGTGAGTACGAAGGTAATATCGACGGCATTCACGTATTCTCGATAGAAAACCCAGACGCACTGGTTACACTGCTGTGCGACATGCTCGGTGACGTTCGGATAGACAGCAAGGGCTGTTATCAGTATTCTGATGGAACTGTGGCAAAATTCGTAAAGAAACGCAAAGTCTACGAGTTTAAGAAGTTCAAGGCTGTGTTCGCTCGGATAAAGCTCAGATAAGGAGGTGTAATATGTCGGATGTATTTTGCAAAGCGTCTGGGCATTCTGAGAAAGAGGATATGGGTATCTGCACTCTGGAAAGTATCACACTGAATTCGAACGGCAGTTGGGAACAGTATCGAGAGAAGCCCATCTACTCTAAGGGACGCTTGGATGTTTCAATCAGAAACTCTGAAGTATACGACAATCATTTCGGCATTCTGCTGTTCTTTTATAATAAGATTGATGTAGATTACGTCTTCAACATCTTGCAGAAATGGCACGGATTTAATATTGCTGTTGACTTCGTCGACATAAATCTTATGCTAGGACCTGCAGCGGACTCTGATATTATTGATAAGATTGCAAAGATGGTTGTGCATTGTCAGTATCAAGAGTATTACATCATACCAGAACAGCGTACGCTCAGACAGGCTCTGAAGAAACTGCTAGAAGAAAAGACCAGTCAAGTGCTGAAGCACTTTAAGCTATACAAGAAGGTTGTAGAAGCTGTGAACAAGCGTTCTGTGTGGAAATAACTTCGTGCTGCGTGCTGTAATATGTTATAATGTGGGTACGATAAGCGTAGAACACAAGTTGGTAAGGTACGTTGCGTATCGAATTGTTTCAGCTCAAGGAGAACAAGATTCTAGAATGAAGTCGTTCTATGAGTTTAATCGAACAGAAAGAGGAGGAATAATATGCTATTTTCTGCAAAAATACTTAGACGCAGACGAGAAAAGACTAGACGTTCAACTCAGAAGCTGCACATAGACAAGGAAGGTCAGAAGAAGCTATTTAATCGTGTCAAGACACTTGATGTGGTTGGTGAATTTATGATTAACGTGAATGAAGAGTATTCAGGAATCGAGCAGTCCTTGAAGAAACTCTTTGCTAAGGGCTACTCTGTCTACTACCACCCTGCGCCTACCGATTATGCCAGATTCCTGGTATCGCTCGACCCTAAGCCTGATGCGCATGAATGCGGATTCGAGCCGATGTTTCGTTATGCAGAGGGGGACTATCATGAGTGAACATTATACCTATGCTCCTATGGCTGAAACCAAGGATGGTCAGACTTTATCTATTCAGGATAATCTAGAACTGCTGTGTAAAGCTGAAGAACAGTTCGAAATCTGGGAAAACCATTATCACTACCGCTTAGTTGAAGCTTGGATTGATATCTACGACGATGACAAGAAAGTCAATACCATTCCTTATGACAAGAGATGGGTTCCATCCATGAGTGAGCGAATCGAGGAGCCCCATCCAGAGCTCTTGGGTAAGACCTTACGTCAGATAATAGAAGACAGAATTCCTCTGGCTATTATCGATTCTGCACAAGGAGGTGTGGCTGGATGTCCGAGTGATTACTCACCATTCTCGGAAGAGTATAATTGCACTCTTGACTACTCGTCTGATGAAGCGGGTAATCCCGACACCTGCACCGCTTGCTGGAATCAGGTATATAAAGGTGTACACAAACGGAGGTAAAAGAAGTGACCTGGCAGAAGGGTTCTTGGTAAAATTATCAAGTCTCATAACCTTTCGAAAGATATTCAGCTAAATATCAATTCTGGTAAGGAGGAATCAGATGAGTAGTTTTTATCTAAGAGATGGCGAACCAGAATCGGGTGACTCTGCTATCACCGAAAAGTATGGATATGTTCTACTGGTCGCTCAGGTTAGAACTGTCTGCGAAACATTCGGTGATGACAACATCTGGTTGGTAGAAGACCACGATGACGAGTTACATCTGGTTAGACAGCGAGACCTGACTGAAGTTGGCTATTATGGAGATTAACTTCGTAATCATGGTTATCTTGTGTTATAATGTAGGTACAATAATACACAAGGAGGTTTCCTATGCACAAGGAATTCGACGGAGACCGCATCCTGAGTTTATTCGAGCCTGGTGATTGCGGTATCTATTCATGGGCAACCTGAGAAGTAGTCATAACAGATGCCTACGAACTAACTAAAATATACCAGATTACTTCTAAAGAGTTCTGGGATAAATTAAGATAAGGAGGATAATTATGTACGACGCAGAGTGGTATGAAATCAAGAAGCTTCAGCAGAAACTTGCTCAGCTTGGTATATCTAAGAAGCAGCTTGACCTCGACAACTATGCAGGGTTAACTCGAAGTGAGTTAGACAGTATCGTCAATTCTGCAATCGCTCGCAAGAAAAAGAAGGAGGTTCAGGAAGAGAAATGATTAAGTGGTTTCTACTCGGTGCTGGAGGATGCCTATTCTCATATTGGGCTGGGTTTCTAACAGCTGCCTTGATGGCTGTTAGAAAGAAGGATACCGAAGCATTAGACAGGATGGTCTGCCCTAAATGCGGAGGATGGATTTATCTAGAGGATGACAGCAATGGTTATTGCGATACTTGTGGTACCTATCTGGTTGAAGGTGAACTGATTGTGGAAGGAGATGATAGTGATGGAAGAACCGAAAGCACTGACACTTCTGAAGGCAACTAAAGAGTTTCTGGCAAATGTCCGAGATGGTGATAATTCTGATGCGATGTTTGTAACTGCACACTATGATTGTGCAGACTATGATGGTTACCATCTTCTTAACGATATTGATGCTTATCTAAAGGAACACATCGACGCACAAAATGAGCAGGAGAAACTGAATAACACCGAGCGACTGTCAGTCTTTACACACATCGCTGATGGAACACCTGAAGACTTGCAAGCAGCTTATAGCTGTATGCGTAAGACTACAGACGAACTTCAAACTAAAGTGGTTCCTATGCTTGCTACTAACTTCACGGAGAAATTTACGCAGTATCTGATGTCTACATTAGACATAGTCTACTGTAATACTTGCCGAGGTAACGACCCGTGCGACGACATCGACCCTGACTTTTGCGAAGACTGTCACAGAAAGTATATGAGCTGGGCGATTAGTCATCGAACTGCTGAGATGCTTGCTGAAAAGGCTTTAGAATTGTTCAGAGGAGGTGTAGATGATGCAGACAAATGGTAAAGAAATTCCGGAATATATGCTTCAATCTTATATCGATGAGCAAAGACAGATTGCTCGAAATGCAGGGTGTGAAGCAATGACCAAGATTTCGACTGCGATTCCTATTATGTCGACATTGTCGATATTCTCGGATGGCAGCCTTGCGTAAAACCGAAAGGAGCTCCTAATGCTGCTGAAATTAACCGAAAAATGCTCACTGGGTTGTAATCACTGTATGAACCGTTCGACACCTGAAGGTGAACACATGACTTTAGACACACTCAACGATGTTCTTGAGTTTCTAATCAGGAACAAAGCTTACAAGCACGTCGTTGTGTCAGGCGGGGAACCAACCGAACATCCTGACTTCGAACGGCTTATGAATAGAATGTTAATTAGGTTTTCTGAAGAGAAGAATTGGTCGGCAATTACCATTACGACGAACGGATTCTGGTGTTTGGAACATCCTGATGCTGCTAAACGAATTGCAGCTGGAACACCATACACGAAGGTGTTCTGGCAGGTATCTACAGACTCCAGGTACTATCCAAAAAAGTTACCGTTACATAAGAAGCTCTGGCGTGAACCAGGGTTTATCCTGTGCGACCAGTGCGTTGCTCAGATATACCCACAGGGCAGAGCTCTAGATAATAACCTACCCTGGAAGGCGAAAGCGTCTAAGTGCTTCAATGTGAGAGCAGTTACCAAACAGATAACGAATCCGTCAATCGGTTTAATTGTCGAACAGCTTCTCATGGCTCACTTCTATTGCACGCCTACTATCAGGATTGATGGTAGTATCAGCTTAGGTGAGTCTGACCTCTGTCCTAAAGCAGCATCTATCTATGATTCGGAAGAAGAGATAATTCAGAAAATTATTGATTTTAAGTGTCACCAATGTGACTTCATCAATGACCGATTAGACCCTATCTATAAGCAATTTCTGTAATGAAACTTCGTATACCGCACTTCTCGTATGTTATAATATTGAATGTAATAACAAATAGGAGTTGTCTTGTATAAAGCAGTTCGTGATATACATCTTATCTAAGACGTATATCAATAATGTGAATGTTGAAATGCACATCTATTATGTCTATTACGATGTTGAAGTCTGTATGAGCAGTTATCTAGAAAGAGCTGTCTTGATTTCGCATTGTTGAAAATAAAAAGAGCGTGAAGCTCTAAATCTAGGAGGTTAAAATGATAACAGAAGAAAGATATCATGAACTTATCAAAGTCGTGAACGACGCTCGTTTGCTCTACATTCAGGGTGCTTTAACCGGTATTTCTGATGAGCTGTATGATAGCTATATGGCAGACATCTACGAGTACGAGAAGTATCATCGAGCTGCTGAGAACAGTCCGACACAGTCGGTAAATCCCGATATGGGTGATGGTGATGTTGTGCATCCGGTTGCGATGCTCAGCCTTCTCGATGTATTTACCGTCGACGACGCTAAAGAGTTCCTGAATAAGCATAAGAATGTGTCAAAGGTACTCCAAGAGTATAAACTTGACGGTTTGTCAGTTCAGCTTATCTACAGAGATGGTAAGCTCGTTTCTGCATCGACCAGAGGTGACGGTAAGAAAGGTGTAGAGCGTATCACCACTGCTCAGTATATTGCCGATATCCCTAAGACAATCGACTGTGCAGACGAAGTCGTCGTCCGTGGTGAAGTATTCATGCTGAAGTCTCGATTTAAGGACTATTGTAAGAAATATGGAAAGCAAGCAAATCCTCGAAATACAGCTGTTGGTATTTTCAAAAGAGACAGCGAACCAGAAAGAGCTGCTTACCTTTCTTGTAGGGTATTCAATCTTGAAAATCCCAAGACTATCAGCGACATTCCGTTAGCTGTAGGTACACTTGATACGCACAGCAAGTGCTTGCAGACATTAGCTCTATGGGGATTCAGTCCCGTAACTCATTGGGAAGTAAGTACAGGTGAAGACGTAGCGGTAGTTATCTCTGAGGTTCAAGCAAAGCGTGAAGCAGAGGATATTCCGATTGATGGCATGGTTCTCAAACTCGACAATCTTGCACTCAGAGAGCAGCTTGGTGATAATGGTGTAGTACCTAGATGGGCTATTGCTTATAAATTCCCTGCACAGGAAAAAGAAACTAATCTTAAGGATGTTGAATGGCAGGTAGGTGCAACCGGTAAGCTCAATCCAGTAGCTATTCTCGAGCCGGTTAATGTCATGGGTAGCACCATTACCAAAGCTACACTGCATAACTGGGGAAGAATCCAGGAACTCGGTATTCAGATTAACGATATGGTTGTCGTGTATAAAGCAGGTGACATCATCCCTGCAATCAAGTCTGCAAGACATACTCCAGAATCTATTCCGATTCCTAAGCCTACGGTTTGCCCCGCTTGTGGTTCATTACTTACCGGTATTTCAGAACCAGGTATCTGTACAAATATCAAGTGCAAGGAGAAACTGCTGGCTCGCCTGAACGGCTGGACTGACAAAAAAGTCGGTAATTTCAAGGGTGTCGCTGGAAGCTTGGTAACTGCACTCTTTGATAGAGGTAAACTTCAGACACCGGCTGACTTCTATAAAATTAAGCCTATCGATGTGCTTACGCTTCCTGGTAACGGCAGAGCAAAGATGAATACCTATATGCAAAGAGTTGATGCATCTAAAAAGTCGATGACATTAGCACAGATTCTCGTTGGTCTGGGTATCAACAGTCTTGCGAAAGCTGGTGCTGATGAAATCGAGGCATACCTTCGTTCTCAGCATTCAGGTCAATCATTCCGAAATGCACTCGCTGGTTTTATGGCAATGCCTAAATCACAGTTTCAGAATCTTATCGGTAATGCTAAAGGTGCTACCGTATATGACCAGATTCGGGACCCGTTTATTCAGGAAGTAATCAAGGGTATTGGTGAAGTCTTCGCTGATAGAACACTTTGATACCGGTATTTATAATAGATAAAAGCATGTAGGCATGTTTCTATTCCTCATGGTGTACGTGCGAATCAGGTTAAGTCAGTCTACGTCGTGGGTTACCCATAACCAATCAGTCTTTATTCAAGAAACTGATAGACTTGACAGAAACCTGTTCAGGATATCTTAAAATTAAACAGAAGGAGTTTAATAGTTATGTTCAATGAAAGATTTAAGGTTGGCGACGTCATTCGCCATTTCAAACGTGAAACTGTAGAAGACCAGAGCAGCACTCAGTATCTGTATGTACTTATCGGCACGGCTAAGCACACAGAGACAGGTGAAATTCTCGTGCTGTATAAGCCACTCTTCAATCCTCCGTGTCTCGAGGGTGTCGACGTTGCAGCTCGCCCGCTTGATATGTTCATGTCTGAGGTAGACCATGAAAGATACCCGAACATCAAGCAGAAGTATCGTTTCGAAAGATATATCTAAGGAGGGTTTCCAGCATGAAAATTCGTATCAAGAAACTTAGAGAGACTGCTACGCTACCTACCCAGGGTTCAGCTCAAGCCGCTGGGTATGACATATACGCAGATATTCCGGAAGGAGAGCTTGTAATCAATCCAGGTCAGATTCAGAAAGTATCTACAGGAATCTGTGCTGCACCTGAAGAAAATGATGTAGCTCTTTGCTTATTTCCGCGTTCAGGTCTTGCGACCAAGCAAGGTATAACTCTTATCAACTCAATCGGACTGGTTGATTCTGATTACCGTGGCGAAATTATTGTACCTCTGGTCAATCATGGTCAGTTCCCTGTCCACATCAAAGACGGAGACCGCATTGCTCAACTCGTCGTTATCGGAATTACTCGAGCAGACTTCGAAGAGGTAGCTGAACTTTCTGGCACGAGCAGAGGTGAAGGAGGTTTCGGCTCTACTGGCGTATAAAACCACGAAAAGTCCATAATTCCATTTGGTTTTGCTTAAATGCATGGTGTGTATGTGTAACGTATAACGCAGTGTCATAGCATTTAAGCAAAACCGTTTTTATTATAACTTCGTAGAATCAACAGAAATATGTTATAATATAGGTACTATAAAAATAAAGGAGGTCAGATATGGCATATCTTAAGTGCGACTGCTATACAATTTATGCGTATATCGCACCAGACGGTAGACGTTATATCGGTAAAACAGGTTCCCAACGAGCTGAGCGGGCAGGGAACGGTGGTTCTGGCTATAAACATTGTAGCTGTTTCTGGAAGGCTATTGAGAGATTTGGATGGGATTCTTTTAAGTACGAAATATTAGCTACGGTACCTAAGTCTCAGATTAACGCAGCTCAGTTAGCTTGTGATTTAGAAGCTCGATATATAAGAGAGTATCAGACTACGAACATTCGTTTCGGTTTCAATCGATTCAAGAGTGATTCACCAAGAAGCTATGCGAAACTCTCGGAGTCTCGCAGAAATAGGCGTGTCGTTAATAAGGACGGAGTAATCAAGCACGTACCAGAGAGTCAGTTCGATACCTACATTAAGAAAGGATGGAATCCAGGATATAAGCAGATAACTTGATAGTCCTATGTATAATAGAACATATAGAAGCAACGACAGGCTTCTATAAATAGTCTATCTCGAGATATACTATTATTTCAATAACCGAAAGGAGTAATCACAATGGTAAATGTAACTAAACCGGTTGCGAAGATGAGAACTCAGATTCATTCTGCAGCAAAGTCTGTGAATAGAAATCGTCGCCTTCGTAACACCAAGCTGAACAGCTCTCGCAGATTTGGTGGTTTCGATTACCACCCTATCTCTGAAGAAGAGCTCGCATTCAGCGATGGTATTTCAGTTGAGGAACTGCAGAGCTTCATCAATGATTGGGAAAATCAAGGATATAATGTTCTTGGATTCCTAAAATCTGATGATTACGCTGCTACTGGTAAGGACGTTCTTGTTGAAACCGACGATGGTGTATACATCTGGGATGAAGGTGGAGACCTTATTCCGGTCAACAGTTCTAAGAAGAGAATTCAGAACTCAAGAAAGAAAAGCATGAACAGCTCTCGCAGATTTGGTGGTTTCGATTACCACCCTATCTCTGAAGAAGAGCTCGCATTCAGCGATGGTATTTCAGTTGAGGAACTGCAGAGCTTCATCAATGATTGGGAAAATCAAGGATATAATGTTCTTGGATTCCTAAAATCTGATGATTACGCTGCTACTGGTAAGGACGTTCTTGTTGAAACCGACGATGGTGTATACATCTGGGATGAAGGTGGAGACCTTATTCCGGTCAACAGTTCTAAGAAGCTCAACTCTTCAGAAAACGATGAAGTAGCAATGATTACTACCGAATCGGGTAATGAGGTTGCCCTCAGCGATATCAAGATTATTCAGAATCCTGATACTAACGAGCTCGCACTCTTTGTTAAGGAAACTGAAGAAGACAAAATTCCTGAAGGATTTGTCGTAGTCGCTGATGCTGCTCAGGCAGCGCTTCCTGCTGGTAATGCTTGCCCTGAATGTGGTCAGGACCCGTGCGTGTGCGAAGGTGACCAGGAAATCGACTCGTCTAAAAAAAAATAAATGAATTAAACTGCAAAACTGACAATGTAGTGAAGGAAACGGCGTCAAACATCGACGAGCATGAAATGCTGGTTGATATCGTAAAGGCTATCGAAGACCTTGACTACGACGACCAGGTTAAGGAAAAAATGTTCGGTGATGCAGAAGGTTCGCTAAGGGAGCTGTTGGCAAATGTCGATGAGCATGAAGCCCTTGTAGATGTTACGCAGGCTGCCGAAGACCTGCTAATTGTCGACGAAATCATGCAAGTTATCCTCGGAGACTATGACCTTCTCGACTCTGAGAATTTCGACGATATCGATAGCTCCCTTGATTGTTCTATCGGTGATGTGGCGATTTCTCAGGATTTCGTTCGTACTTCGACAAAGAATCGTATGGACAGTTCACTTGAACCGAGTACTGCTGATGTGAACAAGCCTAAGCAGCAGTTCCAGGTGTACTATGAAGACGAGAACGGAAATGAAATCAGGAAGCCAGCAATAGTCACAGTCAGTGGTAATCTTAAGGGCCTGGACTTATACGAAGCAATTCAAGAACAGTTCGAGGTTGAGTATCCGGGGTGTGTCTGGACTACCGTCTGCGATATGAATGACGAAGTCAAGATGGATTCTTCTAGAAAGTCTGAATTGAATAGTTCGGTACACGACAATCCTGCATTGAAGCTACTCGTTGATAAAATCAAAGAAGAAGCAAAACAGGTAAGTACAGTACCTACCACAGAAGGTGGAGAATCAGGATATAAGATTATTGTTCGTGGAATGGAACCGACTGAGATTGAGCCAATTGCTGCAGAGTTTGGCATTCAGCTTTCTGGTATAAAGCCACTTGAAGATGGATTTTCAGTCATTGTCTATGACGACTCTCTGAACAGTTCTGAAGTAGACCCGAATGACGGTGGTGTCGTCGACGAAGGTGCTATGAGATACAAGGACTACCTTATTACAGGTGGAGAAAAATCAGGAGGGTATATCGCAGTAAGCCCTTATGGTAAATTCTCGCCACACGTCTACAAGACAATCGATGATTGCAAGGCAGCAATCGATAAGGATATCAAGTTCAGATTCCCCGAACAGTAAGAAAGGCCGGTGGAGCTGTATGATAAGGATTCTTATTAAGAACTCTCTCAACTCCACTTTCGCCCATCATGAACATACAGAAGAAGCTAAAGAGCGTATTTCTGAAGGTACTCTAGAGTATCACGTTCAACGTCTGGAAGATGGTGTTGCCAAACAGACATATCACGATATGTGGGACGCCGTTGAATGGGTAAAATCCCACACCAAGACGAAGGCAAAGGACGAAAGCATATACAAGAGAATTCAATTCGCAGTTTATGGTTGCGATGATACCAAATCGGCTTATGGTTACGAGTGGAAACTCAACCAGATTCCTGGTAAGGACCTTAAGGAGGAAGACTAATGCAGCCCTTAATGCAGAATTCGCTTCAGAAGGATAAGATACGATGGAAACTGAGGTGGATGAGTCGAGAGAGATTCTCTACCTTAACTCCCTATCAAAAATATCGCAGACATATAATCAGTGTTCGTAATGAAGTATATCGCCAGAAATTCTTAGGTATAACTGACCTTACCTACCAGTACGACGTTACAAAGTGGAATTTCAGTAATGAACCAGCTATTCCTTATAGACTGGGTTTAAAGAATGAACACTGGAAGATATACAAAGAAGCTGATAAAGAAGCGATGCGGCGTATTACGAATCGCCCTATAGGTAGATACACACCGTGGGGTAATCTACGTCAGATATATCCTACCTTTGAAGCAGCTGCAGACTGGGTACTTTGGTATTTTCAAGACCATATTTCAGATGTACAAGGTGCTAGACCGCCAAAGAGTAAAGAACGAATAGAGAGACGTATCAGACAGTGCTGCTTACATTGGATGGATGTAGCACCGGATGACCAGTTTGCGTTCGATTACTTCTGGGAAGACGAAATATATAATATGGGCAATATACCGTCGGTAGCTCGTCCGTATGATTTTGTCTGGAAGTACCTGACATTCGAAGAAGCAACGACAATACGATACGGTGACCTAGAGTCATTAGATTATACAGGAAGTAGGGGTAACGGTGCTAAGACTAAATTGCAAGGCTAAGTCACAAGCCAACCCATTCACCAGAAAGCACACCGGTGCAGAACGTGAGAAAGAACAGATGTATACTAACTTTCAATCGTCTAATATCGACGGGATGGTCTACAAGGTTGAGAAGGAGCAACTTTGGATTCGTTTCAAAGATGGTTCTGTTTATACCTACTTCGATGTACCACTGCGTGTAGCCAAAGGCTTATACAAAGCTGGCTCTAAAGGTAAGTACTTTTGGAGGAAGATAAGAAACAATCGTAGGTATCAGTATCAAAGGTTGACTGCTTCTCTAATCCATAGACTTGATAATTATTCAGGTCTTCGTGACCTAGGAGGTGAGCGATTTTGAGACGATTCAAGGTTAATGCTTCTGCTAATATCAGCCCCAGTCAGTATGATAGTGAGGTTGACGAGCAGTTCATGCAAGACGTAGACTCTATTATCACATTGGAGGACGGAAGCTCACTTGACCTTAAGAAAGCTGTTCTACTCTATAATCCGAAATCCAAGAAAATCCAACTTACAGATTCTGATACCTATCCCGCAGAGTTTGTCCAAGTCGCGGTGCTGAATGTTACTTCTCAAAAACCTGAGGTGATTGAAGATGAGTCATTCGAGGAACCGACCGAAGAAGGAACAGAAGAAACTACAGAAGAGTCGGAAAATGAAGAAACAGGAGAAGCTGAATCTGAAGATGAAGGTATGGGAAGCACCGCAGCCGGAGATGATTCCGGTGACTTCTTCCAGTGACTATATGGTAACTCCAGCTAAGCGGAAAATTCTTAGCAGATACTTCAAACTCGATTAAGGTTAGGGCGGTTCGGTTGAATCGCCCTATTTTTATAACCGGTATAGCTTAAATGCAGTGGTTTGATATAATACAATATACATCGCACTACCTTGCATTTAAGCAAAATTAAACCCAATAAGGAGGTCAGATAGTATGCTGTTCAAGGTTAGTCAGGTATCACCTACGGTAGAGTTGGTATTTACCGATGTGGATGATTTTATCAATGTCTACCCATCATATCACCAAGCAGGAGACCCTATATATGCCAATGTCATAAATTCAGATTGGTATGTCTACGGTACGCAATATAGTTGGGAAACTCCGTACTACAATCTTAAAGATGACACAGTTCCCGTAATTCAGCTGATTTATTCGTATAACGCTACAGAAGCTGAGCGTCAAGCTCAATACAGAGCATTCAAGAGCATCACCGCTGTCGAAACGAGGAACAGAAAGCTGTATCTATATGCTGACGTTCGTCCTTCAACTACCTTTAGAATTCGTTACAGAATTCTGAATAAGGTGGATTTAGCTATACCACTTAATAGACACTATGGTATAGGTATCGGATATCAATCCAACTACGATGGAGTAGAAACTCAGATGACTGCCTTTAATCCGGTTACGAATTCTAGAATAACTATGACCGGTTTAATACCAGTAGCACGAGAATACCAAGCTGGTATACTACCTGGTGGTTTCTTAGCCAGACTGAAGAAATTAGAGGCAGCTTATAACACTGATTTTTCTAAACCATACCGCATTGTGGGATATCCCTCAGCAACTGCTTCTACGTCACAGACAACGTACTATGCAGACATCAATTCAGTCCAAGCAGTTCCTGCTGATACCTGGTATAAAGATTGTGAGATTTGGACTGTGACTGACGCTACCGATTTCATCACCGCGTCACACTTGTTTTACCAACAGCGTGCTACGAGTTTAAATCTTGAACACGTTTATACAGGTAATGTAACAACCTTTAGTTATGCGTTAGCTGCTAATAGCTTGCTACAGAATATTGTAGGACTACCGTTACTTGACACACACAGCACAACCGACATCAGTTATATGTTTGCTGATGACTCTGCTCTAGAGCGAGTTGATTTAGGTTCCTGTTGTCTAGATAAGGTAGATACAGTGGAAGGTTTATTCAAGAACTGCACTAATCTCGATTACATCGATGTATCATCGATTGACTTTACCAAGGTGGTTAATGCTTCACCGATAATCGACCAACCTGATATATTCACAGGTGTACCAGATGCTTGCACTATCTGGGTAGGAGGTCAAGAACAGTATAAAGCCATTCACAAGAAGTATCCGAACCTAACCGGCATTACCTATAATTGATTTATTTCTATATATTAGATTAAATAGCATAACTTCGATGTCCCTACACCCATTCGTGTATAATATGAATATACCGAAAGGAAGTGACAATCGGTGAAAAATCTTAGTCAGCTAATTTCCTCATTTGAGGTGAAAGCGAATCAAGACGATTATGCTATTGTATCTAAAGACGACCTAGAGCAAGCGGCTCAGCTTCTCAAAGACTACGAACGCCTGATGTATGCAGAAGAAAGATTAAATTCTGATAATGTAATTTCGCTGAATAGTTCTGAGTTTGCTAATCCGTCTAGAGCAAATCTAGGTCAGAAATAACGCTGAAAGGAGGATATCATGAAGAATGTTCTATATGGTGTCGACGAGAACACTGGTACTCAAATCGACGTAACGAACATATCTGTCTTAGATACGGTTGTGGCACAGGTATCTGATGCTGGTGGTAATAGCTATCTAGGTAACCAGGTTACGCTGATAACCGATAGAGATTTTCTGTATGTGCCTGACCTTGACCAGTCACTTACGGTTGGTGATGAAATCTATCTTGACAATCAGACTACCCAGCGTTGGAGCGTCTGCAAGGGGTGGTATTCAGTCGACGATAACCCGCCTATAAATGGCTGGTATCTAGAATCTATCCCCGCAGGCAAAATCAGGAGTCTATTCCTCAAAGATTTCAACTCTTTGACTTTTGTAACTCCCAAGACAGCGTTTACACTACCTACGATATTCACAAAGGAGGAAACTAACAATGGTTAACATCAAGCTGAGCAACTTGAATTGCGACGGTACAATCCATACCAAAGACCTTTCTGGAAAGTCAGAGGTTGAAATCGAAAGAATTCTCAAAGACAATCCTGACTACAAACAGGTTCGCAAACTGGGTGCTGCATTCACGGTACTTGCACCGAACGGTACTATCTTGGTATTCTGGGATGAAAATCAAGGTACCTGGGTTGGTGTACCTATCAAAACCACAGGAGGATTCCATAATCTTCAGATTGATGGTTCCTACGCTCCTAAGGTGCAATAATTATGGACGCCCTAAAGCCAAAATATTATGCTATCGATAATTGGAGACAAGCAACGAATTGCGTTAGCAATGTCGATAAGTCACTAAAAATCAGATATACTCAGTTCGTGAATTCTCACGTCCTTGAGGGTGGAAGGATTCAGGTAATTCATCCTGCTTTCGGTGTAGTATTTGCGGCTTTTACGTCTGCTTCTGGTACAATCGTTGACTATGATGATGATGCCTTTCTGCGAACTGAAGAAATCCTGAGAGGCTTACGCCAATGGGGTTTTGATATCAGATTTAAGGTCAACCCGATTATAAACCAAGCAACTCTTAATTATCTACAATCGGCTTTAACTCTGGGATATACTACAATTCGTTGGTGTATCAAAAAGCATAAGGTTCAGTCTAATTCCACGGTCTTGACAGGAAACTGTCGAATTCGTGGTTGTGTGGAGAGACATACGCATATAGTTGTACTGTTCGATGAAAATAGAACACCAGAGTTGCTTAGACAATATCCACCGCCGATAAAGAATTTCGGCGGTGATATTATGGAAGTGGATTTAGCCAAAAATACTGCTTTAGACTTTTCGTGGCTCAGCTTGCCAATGAATATCCAAAGCATACTCGATGCTCAGACTAATAGAAGGGAGGATTAACCATGTTCGGTAAGATTATGAGACTCGACTGTGCAAGACAGAACAGAGTAGACCCAGGTGCCTTCATGCAACTATTTAGCGAGAAATCTCGGAACACTATCCGAAAACTCGATGGAAAAGCACCTTCGTTGAATTCAAGTCTTTGCCCTAACTTCCACGAGTCACTGCCAGTTCATCAAGCTATATACCCGTCGTATTTCGACGCTACCACGCTTCGCACACTCTACTACAACATCAGAATTCACGGTGATATCCCCAAGATGACTCGTGTGTTCATTAACAAAGACCAGTCTATTGTGTTCGAATTCGAAGAGTCAGTTAAGAAAGAGACTGCTAAGAGACTTGAAGAAATTCTGAAAAGTCTTGGTCACGTTGAATTCACAAATCCGGAAATTTCCGGTAAGCGTGTTGGTTTCGACATTGTAACTGATTCCTATTCAGAACCAGAATGCGACTTAGGTAATGTAGGTGAGGTCGATGAGTAATCCGAAATATGAAGCAATCGTAAAGAACTATGCTGACGTCTTTAACTACGGAACAAGTCAACCGATTGAGTTACCTAAGTCAGATGAATCTTATCAAGGACTGCAGGCTTGGGTTGAACGAAACAATCAGCTCATATATCATTTGCTTATCAGCGACACTGAAGCAATTAGAGCTATTCAGCCGGGTACAAGGCTGAAGTTAATCCAGCAGCTTAAAGAGCGGAACAAGGAACTACGTCTGCTGCGCTTTAACCGGATTACTGACAAACTCACCAACAAGCTGGAATATGCTATTGATGCTCTAATGCAGTCTGATGTAGAACATGACGCTCAATACATTCCGATGTATACCCAACTGCTCATGTCTTTACAACAGGCGACTAAAAATATCGATATACCTATCGATGTTCAAGATGCTATCATATTCGACACGATTGAAGATGCTCAGCAAACAGAACTTACATCTAAAGAGCGGCAGAACATTCGTGATGCTGCAAAGGAGTTGGCAAAACTATGTACCAATACCTCGACCGATTCACAGAAAACTGGAGCTCAGATGACCTGATAGAGATATTAGGTTCGCTACCAGATGAGTATAAACTCGATGTTTCGGCTTGGGCACCGGTAATTGCTTGTGTGGGTGTACAAGGGTTCACACACCTATGTGCTGTGTTTCCTAATCAACCAGTGAAATTCCCGTCACTGTTTGAGCTACTTGCTGTATTCGCAGCAAAAGAAATTGTCATTAAGATGAGGACAATGTCAAGAAAAGACGCAACTAAAGAAGTTCTGGGTACTCTTCAACTCAAGGAGGTGGATAGGCTTGTCGACAGATTATGCTCTTCTGAGAACACTTCTACAATTAAGCCGAACGAGAGTTGACGCTACCGAGAACTATATCACCGAGTGCTCCAAATTCCTGAGTACTCGTCCTGAAGGAGGGTCAAAGGATGATTATAGGAATATCCACAATCGATTGGATAGGGCAATTACCAATAAATGTCCTAAATGATTATTTCAAGTACATCGATAAACTTGTCGTCACTGTCAATTCCCCTGATGAGGAATGGGTATATGAAGATAAGGTATATTATCGAAATATGTCATACACCGCTCTGAAACAGCTTATGGGATATTGGGGCTGTTGTAAAGCATATCCCAGAAAAGTTCTATGGTCTAATCACTTTGCTGTCCAAGAGATACCAGTAGGAATGACACCAGATGATTTAAAGCGGAGGTGGTTAAATGAACTCAAAGCCAAAGGACTTCTTGCAGGAGCGGTATAAGCCGAAAGACTGGTACAATGAGCTATATCGTATCTTTTCTTGCGTAGATGCTTTGCTAACACAAACACAGACTGTTCAGATTGGTCAGTGTCTGAAAGCATTAGCAGCTGGTGAGAATATCACTTACAAGCTTGAAGATTTGTACCACTCATTTCGCGGTAACAAGAAAATCTGCGAGCCGCTGGAAAACTTTATGCATCAGTACATCGATAATATCAAAGATGACGCTGTCGAACAGAGTCATCCAAGACTTGAACAGGAGGTTAAGAATTATGGTTCGCTACAATACCAAGACACAGACATCAGCAGTGAAAACCACAGCTTCTACTAAACTTAACAGCTCGATGGGAGTCGACCGTGAGCTCTTGCTCACAATCTCCCAGAATCTTACTGACCAAGCCCAACAGCTTGCTGCGTCTGTTGAAGCGAGACTGGAAACACCGCTTAGCGAAACATCAGGTGAGTCACAAGACAATACCAAGCAGCTTCTTGATTGGGTTGCTGACCTGTACGCAATTGGTGCAGATATCAATGCTTATCTGAATCCTGAGGTGGAAACAAAATGATTTCAAAGAAAGAACGGAAAGAAGCTGAAAAAGCTGCTCGTTCTCTCTATCAGGATGTGCTAACCGTAGATGTCAAGGAGGACCCTGAAAATGAGTCCTCCTTGCTCCTTATCATCACTCGTGGCAGACAGATGCCTACGGTACACATAGACCGCGAAACCTATGAAGTCAAGTCGTTTCGTCGTAAGAAGGGAGAGAAGTGAGTTATGTATACGATTTATATTCATCGATTTCCGAACAATAAGGTGTATGTTGGATGTACTGCACAGCGCCTTGATTGGCGTTTCGGTAGAAACGGTGAAGGTTATAAAGACGCAGCTAAAATCTGGGCTGCTATCCAGCAGTTCGGTTGGGAGAACATTCAGCATGAGGTGCTAGCAACTACCGAGAGTAGGTTTGAAGCTTCTAAATTAGAACAATATCACATCGATTACTATCAATCTGCTAATGACGACTATGGTTATAACACCAGAAAGGGTGGTCTAGGTAAACCACTTCCGCCTATGCGACAGGAGTCTAAAGATAAAATTGCTAAGGACCATCGTGGATGCATTGGTATTCATAAGAACGGTCTAAATTACACCTGTCGACCGGAGCTTCTACCTTCGATGTTATCCAAAGGCTATGAATTGGGATGGTATTCACCTCCAGAAGAACAAGGCAGAAAAATAGCAGAAGGTAAACGAGGCGCTGTAGGAATCCATAAAAACGGTAGAAATCGATATGTTAAAGAAGAAGAGTTACCTGAGCTCCTTGCACAAGGGTGGGAACTCGGTGGTGAACCTTTACCTGAAACTATGAAGCAGCACTTGTCTGAGATAAATAAAGGAAGAACGTGCTCTGATGAAACGAAAAGGAGGTTAAGCGAGATTCGGAGGGGAACGATTCTGGTTCATAAAGGGGAAACTAATCGTAGGGTTAGGCCTGCAGAATTAGATAGTTATCTAAGTGCTGGCTGGGAGAAAGGCGCATCTTCAGGTTGGGTAGAAACCAACCGAAAGGCTCAATCTGGAAGAACGCAATCGACCGAGACACGCCAGAAAAGAGCCAACGCACTTCTAGGAAAGAATGTCGGAAGAAAGCACATTCATCGGAATGATGAACATAAGATGATTAGGGCTGATGAAGTGGATAGCTACCTAGCACAAGGTTGGCAGCTAGGTAAGCCTAAGTTCTAAGGAAAGGAGTGTTATTGGTGAGCAGTACGTTAAATCTTACCACGTTAGCTCCCGAACGTTTTCGAAGTATCTATAATTCATTATCACCGTCTGAGCAGGAGACCATGCAGCAGATACTCAAAGAGTTAAGTGAAACCGGTGAAAGTGAAACGTATGAAAAAGTCTGGTTAGAGGATTATGAAGAAATTCCGGTAGATATCGATACATTTCTAGAAGACCCTGAATATCTTGGTAAAGCAACTAATCTAGGTAATCAGATTTATCCCTTCTGGCGCGAGCAGTTACGCCAGATATTCGCTGGCGGTGATACCGAGTTCGAAGAGATAGCCCTGACTGGCGCAATAGGGATTGGAAAAACCGCAATTGCGGTTTATGCAATTGCTTACCTAACCTATCGACTACTTTGTCTGAAGTTTCCGCAAAGATACTTCGGATTTGCAGATACAGACGAGATTGCAATATTCTTCTTCAATGCTACGGTTGCCTTGGCACAGAGCGTTGGGTACGGCAGACTTCATGCCTGTCTTATGGAGTCGCCTTGGTTCTTAGCGCATGGTACCGTTGCTGGTTCAGCTTCTAACCCATATTATGTACCTGGAAAGCATATTGTTATTAAAGCAGGTTCTAAAGCAAGTCACGGTTTAGGTCAGCAAATATTCTGTCTTGTCGGTTCGACTTTGATTGATACCGACCAAGGAGTTTTGTCCTTAGCAGAATTAGAAGGCAAGACTGTATCAGTGCTTCAGAGGAACGAACGCGGTCAGCTTTCTTGGGTAAAAGCACCGGTGCTAAAAACCAAGTATGCTACTAAAACTATCAGAATAACTCTTGAAAATGGTGAGACCATAGAAGGTACACCAGAACATCAAGTAATGCTGATAGACGGTACTTACAAGGCATTAGTTGATTTGACCGAAGACGATGAATTAGCGGATTTCGAGGTAGAGCGTGTGTAAATATCATATATACCGACATACGACCCCTGAAGGTAAGGTTTATATAGGCTGTACAGGCCAGAATCCTGAAGCTCGCTGGGGTAGGAATGGCGAAAACTATCAACCCAATAAAGAGTTCTGGAATGCAATTCAAAAATATGGGTGGGATAATATCGAGCATGAAATTCTTAGAGTAGAATTTGATAGACAAACCGCCCTAACTTTAGAATATGAATATATTCATCAGCACAAAGCTACTAACCCTGATTATGGCTATAATCACGTTGCCGGTCCTAAATATCGTACGGATTTGCATGAGAAATTTAGAAAAGCAATGTCCGAAAGGTCTAAAGGATACTGGGCTAATCCTGAATATCGCATTTTAGTTTCTAGACGAGTAAGCGAAGCTAGGAAAGGAATTAGATTTACCAACGAGCATCGTGAACATCTACGTCTATCTAAACTTAAGATTAATCAGATAAAAGGCAATCAATGCTGGGTGTATAAAGACCAGCAAGAATCTTTAATACCAGAATCTGAGTTGAGTAGTTACCTAAGTGATGGTTGGGTTTCAGGTCGACTTAATGATAAGAACATCTATATGCACAAGCAGGGTTGTGTGGACATTAAAGTCACTGAGGAGGAAGTCGAGGATTATACCGAGCAAGGTTGGATATTAGGCAGAGGAGATGAGGTAGGTAAGAGTATATCTAAAGCACGACGAAATTTTGTGTGGAAGTACCGTGAGTTAGAGTTCGAAAGTAGTACTGACCTTACCGAGTATCTAAAGCAACACGGTTATCCTAAAATCTCGATGTCAACCGTAACCGGCTTAGCCAGAGGTGGTAAGTACACCACCTATCAAGAGCTGATGGGAACTATAAGCAAAATAAGAAAATAATATAAAATATAGAAATAAGGAAGGGAGGGGTCACACTGTGAAAATTACTCGAATTGAGCACATTGAACATGAGAAACCGATAGCTGTTTATGATGTAATAGACGCTAAGCCAAATCATAATTTCTGTGTACGAGTTGGAAAACATCGTATAATTTCGCACAACTGTGGTTTCCTTTGACGAGGTTAACTTCGCACCTGGTTCGAATACAACCATGGAGAAGTCTAAAATCATGCAGACTTACTCATCAGTTAAAGCCAGAATTAAATCCCGTTTCATCCGGAACGGAAAACTCTTGGGTAAGATGTTCTTGGTTTCATCCAAGAAAGCCGAAGATGACTTCTTGGAGGTGTATCTAGACAAACGTCGAAAAGAGAACGATGCAGATAAACTGTTCATCGTCGACGAGCCGCTATGGGTTGTAAAACCGTCTGATACATATTCTGGTAAGATGTTCAAGGTTGCTTACGGTGCAAAACAGCTAACTCCTCGAGTAGTTGAGGAAGGAGAAGACCTCGAATCAATCCGACAGCTCGGATATGAGATTCTGGACGTTCCTGTTGAACTGGAATCAGATTTCCGGTTCAACATCATAACTGCACTACAAGACCTTGCTGGTAAAGCACTACCAGGTACAACCAGCTACTTCAGCTATAAGATTATCAGTGCGTGCTATACCGATAGACTAAACCCATTCTCTGCCGAAATACTCGAAATAGGATGCAACGACCATATGGAATATCAAGAGTTCTTCGACCTAGAAAAAGTACCCAAGGAGTATAAATCAAGACCGATGGCTATACATCTTGATACATCGTTAAGGAATGATATTACCGGTATATCAGGAGCTTGCTATGTAGATAATGTTCTGGCAGATACTGACGACGGAACAATAGAAAAACGAGTCTACGCTCAAGTATTCTCCGTCGGTATTAAAGCTCCTCCAGGCACAGAAATCAGCATGGCAAAGAACAGAAGGTTTCTATATTGGCTACGAAGTATGGGATTCAACATTGCTATAATCAGTACAGATACTTACCAGACTGCTGAGTCTCACCAGATATTGCGAGATAAAGGGTTCACCACGGCTATACGCTCACTCGACCGCACACCAGAAGGATATAAGACGTTGCGTGAGTCGATGATGGAACGTAGAATTAGTCTAATTCATTACGCTAAGCTGGAAAATGAGTTGATTTATCTGCAATATGATACTCATACTGGTAAATTAGACCACCCCGCTAACGGCTCGAAGGATATCTCAGATAGCTTGGCAGGTGCAGTATGGGATTTGAGTCTGTTACCGTACACCCCAGTTCTGCATGATTTTAAAATGTATTCTTACGAAAAAGAAGATAAAATGCCACCATCATTCAAGAACGGTCTATTTGGTGGGCTACAAGCCTGCGACAAAACTGCGTTCGAAAGAAATTCAGATGATTGGGCATTTTTCGACCGGTTAACACAAATGCACTGATTCTCGATAACTAACTGTAATGCAGTATCACTGCATTTAAGCAAAATCAGAAGAAGCACGTCGTAGTGTGTTACTACGACGTGCTTCTTTATCTTGATTTAACGGTGTATTATATGATATACGAACTACATAGCACGCTACAGCATGCGTATGTGATTATAAGTGTGTACAACTTTATTACACGATTCACGAAACCACGCAAAACACAAGCAAGCTATAAGAAAAGGTATGATGTTGTATTATAATATTACAGTAAGGAGGTAAATGACATTGGGGCTTTTCAAACGAAGAAGAAAGCAGATTATCGATAACAATGCAGTACCTGCTAATCAAGTCAAGAGAAAAACCGACCTGTATGATATCGACTATCGTGTATTAACCGGCGCTCTGACTGACCTGGACCAGATTAAACAATCTGCAACTGCACTGAAAGATAGAGCTACGATGTATAATTGCATGACTCAATTGAAGTCTGATGCTATCATAGGACCGGCAATCGAAATCTATGCTACGAACGCTACCGGTGCTAACGCTGACGGTGATGTAATCTGGGCTGTACCAATCAATGACGATGACGTTTCGATAATGGCTGCGAAAGCAGCAAACGAGCGGATGAAGGCGTGGAAGTTGAACTGGCGTGCGTATAGCCATATGATTGAACTGGTTACGTACTCTAACCTTTACCTTAAAACTACCGAATTCGTAACGCCTAGAACAAAAGATGACAGTCAAGGTGTTCTTAGTCTAAATCAGAGAAATCCGAATCAACATTGGGACGTCCGTACAGACGTCGCAGTCAGCCCGGCGATTATTTATGAACTTAGACATGATGATGAGCCGTCTGCATTCTGCGTGGACTTCTCACTCCAAGATAACATCAGCGAGACCTCATATGACAAGTGGTGCAGAATCAAGAACAAACCTTGGTCTGTTCAATCAAGTGACTCTGTTGTACACATTGTCTACAATCTGTCTTTATATCCATCAGAAATTGAGGTTGAGGATTCAGACGGCATAACACCTTATACAATCTATCAAGGTGACCCGCTGTTTATCGATGCTTATGTACCTGCACAGATACTGTCACTACTTGAGGACGCGATTGTTGCTAATCGAGTTACCAAGTCTGCTTTATTACGAATTCTTCAGCTTGAAGTTGGTGACTGCTCACCGGAAGAAGAACGTCGCCTTCTTGACCAACTCAAGAGACAGATGGAACATAAGCTGGCAGCGAACACGAACACTGGTTCAGCTTCTTCTTACGCAGACCCAGGTCCATTAGAGAAAATCGTCTACACGGTTACTCGTGACGGTAAGGGTGTTATCAATCTAGAAACGCTTGGTGGTGATGTGAACATACGAGACATCGTCGACTTGAATTGGTACAAACAGAAAATCACTTCAATCACCGATGTGTCTCCAGGTAACCTAGGACAATCTACGGATGAAGAAGGTACTGGAGGCGCTACAATTCTAACGCAGAATAACATCCGGTTGTATCGTAAAATCATCAGCTTGCAGCATGCGTATAGTGAGGGTATTCGCGAAGCATTGAATAAATATTTCGTGAAGAACGACTTACCACAATACAGAGACCGGTTTGAAGTTAAGATGCAGCCTCCTGTAGGTCCTGAAGATGAAACGAAGTCTGAACTGCAGTCTAACGCTGTTTCTAGAGCTAACGATATTATCGCTTTGCTTGAAAATATCGGTGTTACCGACTCTCAGGTTAAGATTAAATCTATCAAAGGACAGCTTGATGTTATCGACCCTGCAATCTATAGCATGCTGAACAAAACCGACATTATCGAATCAGCAGAAGGTGAAGCTGAAACTGAGGAGAATCCCTTTATCTAATCAGTAGCAGACAATCCTGACAATTGTTCATATAATGTAAATTGAATAGACAACAATTTTACGTCTATTTAAGTGAGGTGATTACAGATGGTTACAGAAATGACCCAAGACAAAAGCACCGGAAGGTTTGTCGTAGGTGGTGACTTTCTCGACATTGACATTCCTAATCAGGACGGTTTGACTTTTTCAGGAGCAACAATCGATTGGCTCTTGAATAATGAAACGTTCAAGGATTGTCTCGCACGCAGGGTCTATCCTGCATACATCGAGCACCCCACAGATAACACACCGGGGTTCCGCAAGACCGAAGCTGGTTTCCTAATTGACTGTCACAGAGAAGGAAATAAGCTGAAAGGCAAAATCGAGCTTCTAGACTCAACCGAGGAAGGCAGATATATCAAAGATTTGTATCTGCACGGCATTAAACCGGGTGTTAGCATTCGTGCAGATGGATGTACCGATACAGGCACAGTACCAGGCCGAACAACAGGTCCGATTGACTTCTTTGGGTTTGACTTTGTAGCACTACCGGCTTTCAAATATGCTGTTCCGGTTAAGCTCGCAGCCTCAAGGCGAAACCTCCCACAGAGCACTCTCAGACTAACAAACACCAGCCGTCAACTGGCAGAGTTGCGTAAAAGTGCTTTGTGCGAGATGTTATATAATTCGCACTTCAAAAACTTTAGCAAAAGGAGAGAATACTTATGCTTAAGCCGTACAC
>ERZ1023658.4-NODE-4-length-125801-cov-40.328933_pt1 | contig 125801 bp, 97 predicted proteins | sample MGYA00380339_ERZ1023658 | MGnify/ENA primary metagenome ERZ1023658 (study PRJEB33179, sample SAMN07448981) | human gut metagenome | biome: Human-gut; feature: Human associated habitat; material: Faeces | host: Homo sapiens | place: India: Bhopal | collected... | reverse complement strand
TCGAGAAGGCTGTGAAGGATCAGACGACGGATCTTAGCGCGAAGCTGGTTCTTATAGAGGGGACGGTCAAGGCCGGATTTGCCGACAACGCGAAGGCGATTGATCTTGTCAAGGATGCCATCGGCTCGCTTCAGGGCTCTCTGGAGGAGAAACTTGCGGCTGTCGAGAAGGCTGTGAAGGATCAGACGACGGATCTTAGCGCGAAGCTGGTTCTTATCGAGGGTGCGGTCAAGACTGGTCTTGCGGACAATGCTGAGGCGATTAAACTTGTGAAACAGGCGGTAGAGTCTCTTGAAGGAACTGTCGAAGAAAAACTTAAGGCTATCAATGAGACAATAGAAAGCCAGACCAATACCCTGTCCGGGAAACTTGCCGCGATTCAGGGTTCGTTGGATGCCGGTCTTGTGGGAGAAGACAGCACGCTCGGCCTTGTGAAGAAGGCTATAGATGCCTTGAACGCTACTGCGGGAACGGCCAATGATAAACTGGACGCCATCAAGAATGCGATCGACTCGCCTACTTCTGGGCTTAACGTGAAGCTTGAGGCTATAGAAGAGGCTTTGTCTCAGGGGCTGATTGATGTGACTAAGAAGCAGGATTTGATTCTGGCCGCACTCAACAGTGCGTCGACATACCATTTCACTGATGATGAACTTCTTGAGAAGGGGCAGGATTATTTATTGGTTGACGCCGCCTTCTGGGAGGCCAATCACGAGAACTATGAGGTGGTAAGGAAACTTAAGGAGTTGATTAAGTTATCTGTGCCACATAAATATAAGTTCTGGATCAAACTACCTTCCGGCAAGTACCCGATATCAGGCTCCGAGGACACAAGTTTTTATGGCCCCCTTTACACCGAAGGAGGAATTATGAAAGACATCATGAACTCGGGAGAAGTGATTCTTGCGGTTGATTGTGACTCTTATCTCAATCCGAAGTGGCACACTGTAAATGGACACAAATGTTACTATCTTAAGAAAGTCCATAAAGGTTGCAGATACAATTTTGTAGTGAAAGTGGGCGAAAGGGCTGCCGGCAAGAAACTCAAGGTGGAGGGTATGAATTCCAAAGATCGTTTCATTCAAGTCACTTATGCTCAAGTTGGGGAATGCATTGAATATTGGCATCGGTCTGATGCGGTAAAGACCAGAACAGGAGTATGGGGATTTCAAGAGTTGCAGTATTACCCGTATCAATACCCGGATAATTCCGTAGAGTTTATAATAGTCGAAGATAATTAGTACCATCCGCTACTTATGAAAAGATATTTGACAATCATAATGTTGGCCTTGTCCTCGGGCCTCTTCGCTGATGTGGTGGCGCAGGAGCGGGGGAACAGTGTTTACCGTACCGCCACATGGAGCCTTTATGCCGAGGGCGGCGCAACAATGGCGCACGGACTGGGAATGTCAAGCGTGGACGCGGCGCCGGGCATGAATATATTCCCGGAGATCGGTGCCGGCGTCTCGTTCAACATCCGTCCGTGGATCAGATTGGGTGTGAACTACGATTTTTCCAAGTATGCCCGTGAGCAGAGATTCTCCGAGTTCCAGCCATTGGAGATTCCAGCCGGTGAGGGAACGCTTTCAGAGCAATACGGTGGCCTTGTGTATTCGAAGATGTGGACGCATTATCATGCCGCTGACCTGACCCTTGAGTTCAACATCATGGAACTGTGGAGAAACCGTCAGGACAGACGCCTCAACCTTTATGCGGGAGCCGGTTTCGGCTGGCTTTTCGCCAGTGGCAACACCTACGACATCTCGATGGGGCACGAGCGTTGGAGCGGGTCGTACAAGGAGACGATAAACACTTGGCTGGACGCTGTGAACTCCAGGCATAAGTACGATGTCGGCTATGTTCCGATGCTGCTGTCCGCCGAGTTTGACGTGAGTCCCGTTGTGACTGTGGGCGTTCAGGGTAACTACAAGCGGCTTTTCAGTTGCGATAACGCTCCAAAGGGGATCGGTACCGCCTCAGTGGTCTTGAGACTGAATATTCTTGGATCAAAATCCGGCTACAAGAGTACCGGACGCAAGTTGCGTGAGTCCGAACTCGCTTTGGCCGCGATGACCGTGTCCGGCGCGGCCGCCAAGGCGGATTGTGAGGCTTCAGGTAAGGCCAAGGACGAGGCTCTCGCGTCTGCTATGAGCGAGAACGCTTCGCTGAAAGAGCGGGTTGATGCCCTTGAGAAAGAGAACGCCGGGCTTAAGGCGCGCCGCACAAGTGAGACTCTTGAGAAACTTACCGTTCAGTTCTCCAATGACAGTTTCAGGCTCAGCGCTGCCGCGAAGGCTGACCTTGACGCTTTCGCTGAACGTATGAAGGCTTTGAATGAAACCGAACTTGTCGTTGTCGGAGAGGCTTCCGCTACAGGTGCCAGCGGACATAACCAGCGGCTCAGCGAACTGCGCATCGAGACTGTGCTGGACTACCTGCGGAAGCAGGGCGTAGATTGCAGCCGGGCTTTCCGCCAGCCTCTCGGCGATTCCGGTAAGGACGCTTCCGACTCAGCCCGCAGGGCGACTGTCCTTGTTGTCTCCCGTGGCGAGTAAATGACGGATAATTAACCTGTTGGATGAATCTGCTCCCGTCTGTCACAGATATGAGTATATTCACAGATATGAGTATATTCATTCGATGTTATTGACAATATTCATTTTTTTATTAATAGGCGAAAGCCACTGAAAACCGATTGTATGAAAAGATTTCTTCTAACCCTGTCCGTCTGTTCGCTGGTGGCGGCGGTTGCCTCGTGTGAGTATTACTCCCCGGACATCAGATTTGAACAGACGATCACGAATGACTACACTGAGATTGTTAAGGCTTTGCAGGACCAGACAATGAGTATCTCAAAGAGATTGGAGCTTTTGGAGGAGGCCTTGAAAAGTCAGACCATGACTCTTTCGGAGAAGATGGATCTTCTTGATGAGGCCTTGAAGAACCTTTCCCTGACACTTTCCCAAAAGATGGAACTCTTGACGAAGGCCTATGAGAACGGAGTCCTCAAGTACGAGGAGATGACCGGCAGACTCATAGCCGAGATCAATTCAATGAACGTCACCACGGCGGAGAAGCTTGACGCTGTCAAGAAGGCGGTCGAGGCTCAGTCCGCTGACCTGTGCGCCAAACTTGACCTGATAGAGAAGGCTCTTGCCCTCATAGCCGAGAAGGCGGAAGAAGGGTTCGACAGCAACGCCGAGGCGATAGGCCTTGTTAAGGCGGCGATCGAGTCGCTCTCTGGTTCACTGGAGGAGAAACTTGCGGCGATCGAGTCCGCCATCAAGAGCCAGACGACGGAACTGGGCTCGAAGATGTCTCTCATCGAAGCTGCCGTCAGTGCAGGCTTTGCTGACAATGCGAAGGCCATAGGGCTTGTGAAGGCCGCGGTCAACTCTCTGGAAGGGACTATCGAGGAGAAACTGACGGCTATCCGTAAGGCTATCCGGAATCAGACGGTTACCCTGTCGGGCAAACTGGAACTGATCGACGCGACGCTCAAGGCAGGATTCGCCGACAACGCGAAGGCTATCGGCCTTGTGGAGGATGCCATCGGATCCCTTGAGGGCACGGTAGAGACGAAACTGGATGCGGTCAAGAGGGCTGTCAACAGGCAGACAAAGGAATTGGGGCAGAAGATGAACCTGATCAGGGCGGCGGTAAGGAACGGCTTAGTCAAGAACGCCGAGGCGATTGATCTCGTGAAACAGGCTGTCGAGTCTCTCGAAGGGGCAATGGATGAGAAACTTGACGCGATCAACAAGGCGGTGGGCGACCAGACTGGCGCGTTGTCTGAAAAACTGGCGGCGATCGAGGGCGCTATCCAAGGCGGCCTTGTCGGAGAGGACAGCACGCTCGGCCTTGTGAAGAAGGCGATAGACGCCTTGAACGCGACGGCCGGCACGGCCAACGACAAACTGGACGCTATAAAAGATGCGATAGATTCTCCTATGTCAGGGCTTAACGTGAAGTTGGATGCGATAAAGGAGGCCGTGGCAAAGGGCTTGGCAAGTGTGACCGAGAAGCAGGATTTGATTCTGGCCGCGCTTAACAGTGAATCCTCTCATAATTTCACAGAAGACGAACTGATTGAGGTCGGGAATGACCATCTGTATGTGGACGCTTATTTCTGGAAGAATCATGCACAGGATGATTACGAAATAAATAAAGTGCTTAAAAAAATGCTCCCGCTCTGTTTCCCGGGCTCCTTTGAATTTGTCTATCGAAAGGATGGCGTTGACTATCCTCTTTCCGGGAACAAGGAGGGAAGTTCTTTCGGAAGGTTATATAATAAAAATTCTCATCCGAGTATAGATCCGCTGGATGAATTGATTCTGGCGGTGTCGTTGCGTGAAGATGGGAAACCTAACGTTTCGCCACTCAACGGGCATGATTGTTATTGCCTTCAAAAGGTGTATAAGGATGCGTGGTATGACTTTGGGGTAGCAAAAGGGGGAATGGCCAAAGATAAGGAGCTGAAGTGTATTGTTCCGGCCAGCAAGGACGACTCATTCGGAAGGCAGAACAGTACCGAGATACGTTATTCTGTCAGGCTCAAGGCGGAAAAGAAAGATGGTGTTTTCGGTTTCCGAGGTCTGCCGACCAAAAACTACATACTTGTCTTTGCCGACAAGTAAAAGTAATAATCCTCATCGTGGAGAGTAAATAACAGATACTAAACGCACTAAATGGATGTCCTCCTACCCGTTATGGGTAGGAGGACATTAGTTTAATATTATGATATTCAGATGATTGTCTTCCACGGCGAAACAGTGGTATGCTGGTGTAGTGCCACCATACCACTGTTCCCTACTCCCTGAAGCCTTTGGAGGCGCGGAGGAGGTGGCGGAGGGAGCTGGTGAGCTCACGGGTTTCCTGAAGTAGATTCAGGTAGAGGTAGGCCACGGTGATGTTCTCCTTGGAGGACTGCATCCGCTGCATCTGTGCCTCACGGGCTTTCTCAAGGCAATCCTTGAGTTCCTCGGCCTCGCGGCGGACATCATCGACCTCGCCGTAGGAATCGGTCTGGAGAATCTTCCCGGTGCGCCTCAGCAGGAACAGCACCGTGTCCCTCAATGGGATATATTCCTTGACCTGCTCCTTGCTCAGCGGCACGAAGTTGTTGTCCACGTGCTCCTCGCAAGGGTCGGCGATACGCCTCAGGCAGTATAGGATCTCTTCACAGGAGTTCCTTCCGAGGTGGAACCAGGTGTTCTTCTCCATCGCGACCTCCGGGTCAATTTTACGGAACCCGATCATCTCCTTACGTCTGCTGTTCTTCAGCTCCTCCCTCTTGCGTCTCATGGTGCTCTCAGCCTTGTGCAGCATCCCGAGATCCTCCTTGATGAAGCCATCGGTGATCTGGCGGAAGGTTGTGTTGACATATTCAAGGAAATCAGACTGGCTGTCGGCTATGTGCTTGCTCAGAAGCGTAAGGATCTCGCTCTTGTCGGTGCTGAGCATCATCTGGTTGAAGGTCACGTCTCCGTTCTCTTCCTCCGCCTTTTTCTTGTAGCGGATGTTGCTGCGGATGAGCAGGAAGATCGCGAGCGCCATCATGATGCAGGCGGCGACGAAGCCTCCGACGTGCATCAGCATAGCCACGAGGAAGCAGAGAATGAAGGCCGCTCCGGCTGTGATGAACCAGCCTCCGATGACGGAGACCACGCCGGTGACTCTGTAGACGGCGCTCTCACGGCCCCACGCGCGGTCGGCCAGAGAGGAACCCATGGCTACCATGAATGTGACGTAAGTTGTTGAAAGAGGTAGTTTAAGGGATGTTCCGAGGGCTATCAGCAGACCTGCCACAACCAGATTGACCGTGGCCCTGACCTCATCGAATGCCGCTCCTTCCGGAAGTCTGGCCTCGTCGGTGTTGAAACGCTTCTCGCACCAGGCCTTGACGTTGTCCGGCACGACATCCTGGAAGAAATTGGCGGTGTTGTTGGAGAATCTGACCAGAACCCGGGCTATCTTCGACGAGCCGAACATCTCGTCACCCTCGCTCTGCCTGGAAAGGTCCACGGAGGTCTTGATCACGTTGTGGGCTTTCTTCGATGTCGCGAGCGAGAACACCATCACCGCGCCTGCCGCCACAAGGAATATCATCGGACTTTTGGCCGGTCCCTCAAGGGATGACATCATGAAGGTGGAAGGGTCCGAGGCTCCGCTTGCGGCAAAGTCAGTGTAGGCGGAATATCCCGCCAGAGGCACTCCGATGAAGTTGACGAGGTCGTTGCCGGCGAATGCCATCGCAAGGGCGAAAGTTCCCATCAGCACCAGAATCTTGAACACATTGACTTTCAAGAAATAGAGAAACTGCATGATGGCTGTTGACGCGAGGAAGCATATTCCCAGAATGGCAAGGGTGTGATTTTGGATATATTCGTAGATTTCCGGCGTGACGAAAGACATGCTTTTGATGCCTTTGAACAGCATGAAGTAGAAGATGGCTGTGGTGGCGACACCGCCGAACAGTCCGATCTTCCATTTGAGGTTTTTCTTGTAGGTGAAGGTGAAGACCAGTCGTGAGATGTACTGCAGGACGATTCCGAAGAAGAACGCTATGGCGACGGAGACGAATATGGCCATGATCATGCCGAGTGCCTTTTCCGTGTTCATCAGGTCGCCTACCGTTAGTCCGGTGGTGTCGTTCGCCAGCTTCAGAAGCACGAATGCCGTGGTGCCTCCAAGCAGCTCAAACACAAGGGAAACCGTGGTCGAGGTCGGCAGTCCGAGGTTGTTGAATATGTCAAGCAGGATCACGTCAGAGATCATCACGGCGAGGAAGATGAACATCAGCTCCTTCAGGGAGAACATCGCCGGATGGAATACTCCATTCCTTGCGACTTCCATCATTCCGTTGCTCATCGTCGCTCCCATGAACACTCCGACAGCGGCCACGATGATGATTGTCCTGAACTTGGCCACTTTGGCGCCTATCGCTGAGTTCAGGAAGTTGACAGCGTCGTTGCTGACTCCGACCATCAGGTCGAACACCGCCAGCACGAACAGGAACACCACAAACACAAGGTAAATCTCACTCATAATTTTTCTCTACTATTACGAACGCAAAATTCACCATAAAATGTTACCGGACGATTGCAACCGTGTTACATTTCGGTTACAATCTATTGTTTGTATTGGTGGAGCTTCGGCAAGCCCAAAGCATAGCCACTTGACAGCGGAAAAATCAAATGGCGGATTTTGGTAACGTGCAAAATCCGCCATTTGCCTTTTTTCCGCTGTCATCAAGCACGGTAGAAGCCGGCTTATGATTGTGTGTGCCCCTGTCTGGGTATAATGTTCCAACCCTTGAACCGAAGTGACTGCACAACATAATAATCCCTCTGAAAGATTTCCAGAGGGATAGCAAATAGATGTGTCGGAAAATTATTTAGCCTTACCCTGCTTGGCGACCGCCTCCTGCTTGCGCTTGAGCTCCTCAGGATCAGCGAGATAGTAATCCTTCACGAGATTGAGGTCGTCATCGAACTCGAACACGTAAGGAGTCGCTGTCGGGATGTTCAGGCCGACGATGTCAGCGTCTGAGATTCCCTTGAGGTGCTTTACGACACCACGGAGGCTGTTGCCGTGAGCCACAACCACGAGGTTGTCGTGCTGCTTGAGGGCAGGGAAGATCTCGCACTCCCAGTAAGGCATAACACGCTCGATGCAGTTCTTAAGAGCTTCTGTGCGAGGAATGTACTGGTCTGGAACGAGAGCGTAGCGAGGATCCTTGGTAGCGCTGTTAGGATCGTCCTCAGGAAGGTTGTGAGGAGCCACGTCGAAGCTGCGGCGCCAGATGAGCACCTGCTCGTCACCGTACTTCTGGGCGGTCTCGGCCTTGTTCAGACCCTGAAGCATTCCGTAATGCTTCTCGTTGAGCCTCCAGGTCTTCTTTACAGGGATCCAGTCGAGATCCATAGCGTCGAGGACGTTGTTGAGGGTCTTGATGGCTCTCTTAAGATAAGAGGTGTAGGCCACTTCGAAGGTGATTCCGGCCTCTTTGAGGGCCTTTCCGGCGTCGAGGGCTTCCTGAACGCCCTTCTCACTGAGGTCAACGTTGGTCCAGCCTGTGAACCTGTTCTCCTTGTTCCACTGGCTTTCGCCGTGACGGATAAGTACAATTCTTTTCATATTCTTGAATATTTCAATAAGTTTCTTTCTACTGATCCACCGTCGCTCCGGCGCTTCGGCAATCTAAGCGGCCGCAGCCCCCGGTGACCGGAATGCAAAGTTACATCATTATTCCGATTCGTCAAATTGGTTGCCCATAATCATGAGCAGCTTGTCGCCCACCTTGAGCCTTACGGAACCATCAGGAACGATCAGCTCCCCGTCCCGTTTTATCATCACGACGCGCGTCCCCTCAGGCAGCGCCACCTCCTTGAGGGTGTCTCCGGAAGAAAGGTCGGACTCCGTCAGCCTGTGGTCCATCAGCTTGCCGGCCTCCTCCGGGATCTCGATTCCGAATGTCTCCGGAGCCTTCTCCTGAGGCAGGGCAAGGTTCAGCTTGCGCGCCACCGCAGGAATGCTCATGCCTTGGATCAGCATGGAAACCATCGTGATGAAGAATACGATGTTGAAGATCTGTCCGGAGCCCGGAATGTCAGCCACGACAGTGAATATGGCGAAGATGATCGGAGTGGCTCCTTTCAGACCTACCCAGGAGATGAACACCCTTGCCCTGAACGAGAGCTTCCTGAAAGGCAGGAGCGAGATGAACACCGCCAACGGACGGCCTATAAAAGTAAGGAATATTCCGATGAGAAGTGCCACGGGAGCCACGGACAGCATCTCCTTAGGGTTCACGAGAAGCCCAAGCGTGAGGAACATTCCCATCTGCATCAGCCAGGTGACCGTGTCGCTGAACCTGAAGACCTCTCTCTTGTGGGCCATCGGCTTGTTGCCTATGATCACACCGGCGAGGTAGATGGCGAGGAATCCGTTGCCGTTGACGAGTCCGGTGATCGAGTAGATGAAGAACCCGATGCTCAGCACGAGGATGGCATAAAGTGAGGCTCCGTTCAGTTTCAGTTTCCCGAGAGCCCAAGAGAAAGCCCTGCCGAGACCCACACCCATAATAGCACCGATTCCAAGCTGCATCGTGAATGTCAGCAAGGCGTTGCCGATCATCCGTGGGTAGTCGATGTCGATTCCGGATGCCGGCTCGAAAAGCTGCTGGGCGCATTGGATCAGCACGATGGTGATGACGTAGGCCATCGGGTCGTTGGAACCGGACTCCAGCTCAAGGACCGGCTGGAGGTTCTCCTTCAGCTTCATCTTTGCGTTCCTCAGGATGTTGAACACTGACGCTGAGTCGGTTGACGACATCACGGCCGCAAGCAGAAAGCACATCACGGTGGACATTCCCTCGGAGAGGTGTCCCACCCTTGTCAACAGATAAATGAATCCGCCCGTGAACAAGGCCGTCAGGAACACCCCGACGGTGGACAGCACGATTCCTTCTTTTAGTACGGGTTTTATTGTGTCGAACTTCGTCTCAAGACCGCCGCAGTATAGGATTACACATAGCGCTATGGTACCGATGAACTGTGCGATGTGGAAATTGTCGAACGCGAGTCCTAATCCATCGACACCGAACGCCATTCCGACGACGATGAACAGGAGCAGGACCGGGATTCCGAACTTGAAACCGGCCCGGCTGATGAGTATCGCCGTGAAAATCAGGATGGATCCGATGAGGAGTATATTCTCAGGGGAAAACTGTATCATAATATTCTGTGTTTCTGTTCATAGTCGCGGCACCAGTCCCGCAGCGGGCAATCGTCGCATTTCGGGTTTCGGGCCGTGCACGTGTACCGTCCATGGAGGATCAGCCAATGATGTGCCCTTGCCCTCAGTTCCGCCGGGATGTACGACTCCAGTTCCTTCTCGACAGCCTCGACTGTCTTTCCGTCCGACAGTCCCATCCTGTGGGATACACGGAAAACGTGCGTGTCAACAGCGATGACCGGTTTGTCATAGATCACGGAGGCAAGCACGTTGGCCGTCTTGCGTCCGACTCCCGGGAGTGTCATAAGCTGGTCTATGTCCGACGGGACTTCGCCGGCATATTCCCGCAACAATTTTTGAGCCATGCCGATGAGGTGCGCGGCCTTGCTGTTGGGGTAGGAGATGCTTTTTATAACCGCCAGCACGTCCTCGAACGACGCGGAGGCCAGATCCTCGGGCTTCGGAAACCTTCTGAACAGTTCCGGTGCGACCATATTCACCCTTTTGTCCGTGCATTGCGCGCTTAAAATCACCGCCACAAGCAGCTGGAAAGGGGATTCGTAGTGCAGTTCGGTCCTGACTTCCGGTTGGTTGGCCTGGAACCAGGAAAGTATGTGATGGTATCTGTCTTTTTTCAGCATAGGTCTAAATGGTCAGAGCCAGATCAATAACCTCGTCGTTAAGGTTCTCCTTGCACCTCTCGTCCTTGCAGACGAAGACCCTGCCGGGATATTTCTCGAAGATGGTCCTGTTGTGGGTCACCATCACGATGGCCGTGCCGTCCTCCTTGTTGATTCCGGTCAGCAGGCGCAGGATTCCGTCGGCGGTCTCGTTGTCAAGGTTGCCGGTCGGCTCGTCGGCGATGATGAGCCTTGGCCTGTTCAGCAGGGAACGGGCTATGGCGATGCGCTGCTGCTCGCCTCCGGAGAGCTGGTGTGGCATCTTGTGCGCCTTGTTCTCCATCCCGACATCGGCCAGGACCTCGACGATCCGTTTGTCGATCTCGTTCCGGTCCTTCCATCCGGTGGCCTTCAATACAAATTCCAGATTGCTCTCGACCGTCCTGTCCATCAGCAGCTGGAAATCCTGGAACACGACTCCGATCCTGCGGCGGAGATAAGGAATATCCTTGTCTCTCAAGCCGTTGAGCTTGAAACCGCAGACCTCTCCGGAGCCCTTCTCAAGAGGGTTCTCGCCGATCATCGTGCGGATGATCGAAGTCTTGCCGGTTCCGACCTTGCCGACGATGTAGATGAAGTCTCCCGGAAATATGTCCATATCAAGCCCGTAGATCACGGTACTTTCTCCGTTCACGATGTCCGCGTCCTTGAATGAGACCAGCGGCTCGCTTTTTGATGCTGATAGCGTGTTCACTTCCATAGTAACGCAAATATACTTTATTTTTCGGGTATATTTAGGAAATATGTATGTTATTTTTCATTTTCCTTAAGTAAATTTGTAGAATATTTTTCGCTGATGAAAATGATTGGAAACTATATGAAAAGCAAACTTGCCGCAGCGTTTCTGGCGGCGCTCTCACTTGGCGCGGGGACGGCCGTGTCGGCTCAGGAGGCCGGACAGGACCAGTACCGTCTCGCCACCGAACTCTACGGACACGGGATGTTCGAGAGGGCGGGAAGCATATTCGGAGAAATCTATGCCGGAACCGGGGATGTGACCGCTGGCGGCTATGAGGCCCTTTGCTCCGTCCGGCTGCAGGAGGTCGGGAACGAGACCTTGGCCGATGAATATATCGCCGCGCACCCGTATTCCATCCTCGTGCCGCAGATTCATTTCTACAAGGCTCTGAATCTGTTTGACAGACAGGATTATAAGGCTGCCGCCGCCGAGTTCGACAAAGTGCCGGAGAAAAGGCTGCCGGCCGATCTGGTCGCTGAATATGCTTTCAAACAGGCATATTCATACTTCGAGACCGGGGATCTGGCGAAGGCCAAGTCTTTGTTTGAGAAGTCGGAGAAGAGGGTGCAGTCGGACTACACCGCGCCGTCGAGATATTCATTGGGCTACATCAACTATTCGGAGAAGAATTTCGATGAGGCGTTTGATTGGTTTGAGAAGGCGGCGAGAGACCCCCGTTTCACCGAGATGTCCAATTCCTATATGGTCGAATGCCGCTTTATGAGGAAGGATTATTCATACGTCCTGAAAAATGGTGTCAAGGTGTATGAGAACGCACCGAAGGAGCGTCAGAGGCATCTCGCGAGGATAATCTCCGAGTCCTACCTGGCCAAGGGCAATACCGCCAAGGCCAAGGAATATTACGATGTGGCCCGGAGCGGGGATAACGATATGGACCGCAACGATTATTTCTACGCCGGCTCGCTTCTCTACGCCACCGAGGACTACAAGGGAGCCATCGAGAACTACTCGCTGATGCGGAACAGGACCGACTCGATCGGGCAGATAGCGAACTACAATCTGGCCTACAGCTACATCCAGACTGGTAACAAGGTCGCCGCGCTCGACGCATTCAAGGCCGCCTCGGAACGGTCGTTCAACCCGGACATCCAGGAAGACGCGCATTTCAACTATGCCAAGCTGTCTTTTGACCTGAACCACAACCCTTCGGTCTTCAACGACTATCTTACCAAATATTCCGACAAGAAGAAGGGAGAGAGGATCTACAGCTATATGGCGCTGGCCTCGCTCTACAGCCACGATTACGCCGGAGCCGTGGAGGCATATTCCAACATAGATATGCTGGACGAGGACCAGAAAGCCAACTATATGAAGGCCAATTACCTGCGTGCGGAGCAGCTTGTGGAGACCGGCTCCTGGAGGGACGCTGTTCCTTTCCTCAGGGCCTCCTCGTTCTATTCGGACAAGCGCTCTCCGTTCTCGCAGCTTTCGAGGTACTGGCTCGGCGAGTCCTACTACCGCAGCGATCAGTTCGACAAGGCTCTGGAGACTTTCAAGGACCTGTACAACAACTCGGCGCTTGAGGGCAAGACGGAAGGCCGGCTGATTCCTTACGATCTGGCTTACTGCTACTTCCGCCTCGGCGACTACGACAACGCCGCCAAATGGTTTGATGAATATCTCCAAGGCCGCAACCTGACCGAGGGGGAGGATGCCGCCGTGCGCCGCGCGGACTGCGATTTCATCCGCAAGGACTACAAGACAGCCGTCACTGAATATGAGAACGCCTTGAAGCGTTTCCCTTACAAGGACAATCTCTACCCGAACTACCGCGCCGGCATAGCCTACGGACTTATGGGGGATATGAACGGCAAGATCGGAGCGCTTTCCAAGGCTATGAACACAAATCCGTCAGTGGAATATTACTCTGACGCTATGTTCGAGCTCGGAAGGGCCTACGTCGCCGCCGGCAGGATCGATGACGCTGTCTCCGCTTTCACGAAACTCCGCTCCTCCACCAAAGACAAGACCATTGTCGCCCGCTCCCTCATCGAGCTTGGAATGATTTCAAGGAATATGTCCGAGTACGACCAGTCCCTTGGCTACTACAAGCAGGTGATCACCGAGATGCCCGGCACTGAATATGCCCAGGACGCTCTTCTGGCCATCGAGTCGATCTACCAGTCGCAGGGACGTACGGACGAGTACATTGATTTCGCCGACAAGGCCGGTGTGATCAAGGACAAGTCTGACAGCGAGAAGGAGACTATGTACTTCAACGCGGCCGAGCAGGTGTTCCTCACGGAGAACTACAATAAGGCTTTGGCCTCTCTCCAGACATATCTTGAACGTTATCCGTCCGGTCATAAAGTGCCTGAGGCTGAGTTCTATGTCGCTGAGTGCTACAGGAATATAGGCAAGAAGGAACAGGCTTGCGATTGGTATAGGAAGTCTATGGAGAAAGGTGATGGATCGGCGTTCGCCGAGACGGCCATCCTGAACTTCTCAAGGCTGTCCTATGACCTGCAACGCTACAAGGATGCGTTCGGTGGCTATTCCTCACTGCTTCAGGAGGCCAGGATAGAGAACAACAAGCACACGGCCAGAGTCGGGATGATGCGTTCCGCCTACAAGGCCGGAGACTGGACTTCGGCACAGTCCTGCGCGGACAAGGTGAAGGCTGACGGAAAGAGCACGGCGGCGGAGATCCGTGAGGCTGACTACTTCAAGGCCAAGTCGTTGCTTTCGATGAACGAGCGCGAGGCTGCGTTTGAGATATTCGCAAGCCTCAGTTCCGCTCCGTCCACCGCCGAAGGTGCGGAGGCTGCCTATATGATCATTCAGGATGCCTGCGACCAGGGTAAGTATGACACCGTCGAGAAGAAGGTCTATGCGTTCGCCGAGAAGGCCGGGGACCAGAGCTATTGGCTTGCGAAGGCGTTCATCACCCTTGGTGACTCGTTCGCCGAGCAGGATAATCTCGCTCAGGCCAAGGCCACGTTCGAGAGCGTCCAGAACGGCTACAAACCTGCCGAGGGTACGTCAGATGATGTGCTTGACAATGTCAGGATGCGTCTTGAGAAACTTAAAACCATGATGTAGTGGAAATGAATATGAGAAAGATATATCTGGTTTCCGCGGCAATGCTGATGACCGCCGCGGTCTCTTTCGGACAGAATTTCAATCCGACCGTCGAGGTCACCAACACCTATCAGGGCAACGCTTCGGAGGTTCACAAGCCTTTGCTCGGGATGAACGTGCCGGACTCGCTGCTCCGCTTCGACCTGGACTTTGACTATGAGGTGTTTGAGAAGCCTTACCAGGGAGCCTACAGCTTCAAGCCTTATATGCTGAATATGAGGCCGGCCAAGGATGCCTGGAGGGGACGTCAGCTTTATCTCAAGGCCGGCGCCGGTTACACTCTCCACCCTCGGTTTGAGTTCGTCTTCAGCCCTGAGCAGAGTGGACCGTTCCAGATGAGCGTGTACGCCAGCCATAGGTCGTATTTCGGTAACTATCACGAAATCAAACCTGAATTGAAGGACGACCGTTATCGTCTTGAGAAATCCGGAAACGGATTCAAAGGTTATGACGCTTTGACTTCCGCCGGTTTTGACGGGCGTTATAACTGGGACAGGGCCATTCTTTCATTCGGCCTTGGTTATTATGGCTTGGCTGCGAAGGATTCCGTCATGTCCCGTTCCTATAATGCCTTTGACTTCAACGCCAGAGTTCGTTCCAATAACGACTCCGAGTCGTATTTCCTTTACGATGTGGCGTTGAGAGGAAGAATCGCCAATGACAATCTGGACCTTAAACCGATGATGTTAAGGCTTTCCGGTGATTTATGGAACGAGGTCACAGCCGACAGGCAGGGAGAGTCATGGTTCGTCTTGGATGGTCTGGCCGGAACGGTTCTTGGCAGCCGTCGGAGCATCCTTGTCGGATTCGAAGGAGAGACGGCTTCCTACGGTAGGTTCTATGACGGTAACATAGGACGTGTCGCCCTGGTTCCGAGCTATCGGCTGCAGTCCGGGCGTTGGAACTTGAATCTGGGAGTGAAATTCGAAGCCATGTTCAGAAATGATGCCTCTGACACTTTGGCTTTCCGTAAGATGGGGGGCGGTAAGGGACAGATTGTCTATCCCGATGTCCATGTCAGTTTCGCAGCCGGGAACGGTGTGGCTCTTTACGCGGACGCTACAGGTGGAAGCCGCCTGAACACATATTCATCGCAAATCTCCCGTAATCATCATTTAAATCCGTCGTTCCTTGTTCCGGCGAATCTGGACTTGATGACATCCCTTGTTGACAACACCGTGGAGAACCTCAATGCCAAGGTTGGTGTGAGGGGAAGCATATCCTCTTCGTTCCGGTTTGATTTGAATGGTGGTGTCGGAATCTATGAGAACCTTATGATGGAGTCCGGACGGTTCGTCCAGAACCCTTTCTCTCCAGATGTTGCGTATTCGGACGCGAATATTATCTATGCCAACGCATTGATGGGGCTCCAGGCTGGACGATTCAATGTGGATGCTGATCTTCGGTTCAGGAATCTTTCGTTCCCGGATAATGATGCCGACAATCTTGGCTTTGCTCTTCCAAAGTACAGTGGTGGCATCAAGCTGACGTACAACATCAATTCCAGGCTTTACGCCGGCTTCTCGGTGGAGGCGTCATCATGGCGTGAAGGAAAGTGTCGAAAGGCCTCTTTCGCAGGCTTGGGTGGTGATGAGGACGACTTGACTCTTGTGTCTCCGGTCACGGTTTCTGAAGAGATTGTGAAGGTCCGTGTGCCTGGTTATGTGGATCTTGGACTGAACTGTGGCTACAAATTCAACAGGAAGCTGGAATTTTGGTTGGAGTCGGGCAATCTGCTTTGCCAGACCATCCAGAGGAATCCGTTATACGCGGAGAAAGGCCTTTGGGTCACGGCGGGAGTCTCATTGAATCTGTAGATTGTTTCCTTGCGGTCACTATCAAGGAGAGAATATCCTAATAATAGATCGGGGGCATGTGGAAATAAATTTCGCATTGCCCCTTAAATTTATTATATTTGTCTGTTTTATGGGCAAACCATATTAATAGATAATTATAGGCGATAGAATATGATTGAGAACGAAGAGATGAAGAAAGCGGAAGAGCAATATTCCGCAAGTAGTATCCAGGTGCTGGAAGGACTTGAGGCGGTGAGGAAAAGACCTTCGATGTACATCGGCGACATCGGGGAGAGGGGACTCCATCATCTTGTCTATGAGGTGGTTGACAACGGTATTGACGAGGCGATGGCCGGTTACTGCACCGAAATCGGTGTCACCATCCTTCCTGACAACTCGATAAGGGTGTCGGATAACGGACGTGGAATCCCTACCGGAATGCATCCAAAGGAGCACCGTTCCGCCCTTGAGGTCGTGATGACAGTCCTTCACGCCGGTGGTAAGTTCAACAAGGACAGCTACAAGGTGTCCGGAGGTCTGCACGGAGTCGGCGTTTCCTGCGTGAACGCCCTTTCTGACAGCCTGATCGCTGAGGTTCACCGTGAGGGGCATATATTCGTGCAGAAATATTCAAAGGGCAAGCCACTCGCCCCTGTGGAGATTGTCGGAGACTGCAATGACACCGGAACCATCATCACCTTCCATCCCGATCCGACCATATTCACCCAGACAATTGTTTATAAATATGACACCCTCGCCGCGAGGATGCGTGAGCTTGCCTATCTGAACAAAGGCATCAAGATCACCATCACCGATGAGAGGGAACTGGTTGATGAATATGTCACCGATGAGAACGGCAACTCGAAGCCGACCGGAAAACAGCTTTACCGCGGGGATATTTTCTATTCCAAGGAAGGCCTCAAGGAGTTCATTGACTATCTTGACGCCGGTGCCACACAGCTCATCCCAGAGCCTGTGTGCGTGCAGAGCGACAAGGTGATACCTATCGACATCGCCCTCTCGTACAACAACGGATTCTCCGAGAAGATATATTCATACGTCAACAACATCAACACCATAGAGGGTGGAACCCACCTTCAGGGGTTCAAGATGGGTCTTTCGCGTTCGCTGAAGAACTATGCGGAGAAGAACAATCTGCTCGCGAAGTTCAAGGGTGACCTCGCGCCGGAGGATTTCCGTGAAGGTTTGACCGCTGTGGTTTCGGTGAAGATCGCCGAGCCGCAGTTCGAGGGACAGACCAAGACGAAACTCGGTAACCCGGAGGCGACCTCCGCTGTGTCCCAGGCCACTTCAGCGGCTATGGACCAGTATCTTGAGGAGCATCCTAAGGAGGGTAAGCTGCTCATAGAGAAGATCGTGCTTGCAGCCACCGCCCGCAGCGCCGCCCGCAAGGCCCGTGAGATGGTGCAGAGGAAGACCGCTATGACGGGAGCCGGAATGCCTGGCAAGCTGGCTGACTGCTCTGAAAGGAATCCTGAGATCTGCGAGCTCTTCCTCGTCGAGGGAGATTCCGCCGGTGGAACAGCCAAGCAGGGACGTGACAGAAGGATCCAGGCCATCCTCCCTTTGAAAGGTAAGATCCTGAACGTGGAGAAGGCCGCGGGTGACCGCGCGTTCGACAGCGTTGAGGTCAGGAACATCTACACCGCCCTCGGAGTCACTGTCGCCCAGGAGGATGAGAACGGTGAGAAGAAGATGGATCTGAGCAAGTTGCGTTACCACAAGGTCATCATCATGACCGATGCCGATGTCGATGGAAGCCACATCGCCTGCCTTATCCTGACGTTCTTCTTCCGCTATATGTTCGACCTCATCAAGAACGGCTATGTCTATCTCGCCACACCTCCGCTTTACCTTGTGAAGAAAGGCAAGGAGGAAGTATATTGCTGGACCGACGAGCAGAGGTTCGAGGCCACGGCACGTTTGGGAAAGGGTTCCGACAAGGGTGTTACCGTACAGAGGTACAAAGGTCTTGGTGAGATGAGTGACCAGCAGCTTTGGGACACGACTATGGATCCGGCCAAGAGACGTCTGCGCAAGATCACGATCGACAACGCCGCCGAGGCCGAGAGGACATTCTCGATGCTTATGGGAGACGATGTCCCTCCGAGAAGGCAGTTCATCGAGGAGAACGCCCACTACGCTAATATTGACGCATAAATAATTAAAACAGAATACAAAATGCTTGACATTTTTGACAGAATCGAAAGGGACTCAGGCGGTCCTATCGGACAGTATTTCAATCAGGGCTTCGGCTATTATATGTATCCGAAACTTGAGGGCGAGCTTGGCCCTCATATGACATTCAACGGGAAAGAGGTCCTGAACTGGAGTCTGAACAACTATCTCGGACTCGCTAACCATCCTGAGGTGCGCAAGGCTGACGCCGAGGGTGCCGCTAAGTGGGGACTGGCCTATCCAATGGGAAGCCGTATGCTTTCCGGCCACACCGCCCTGCACGAGAAACTTGAGAGGATGTTCGCTGATTTCGAGAAGAAGGAGGACGCGTTCCTGTTCAACTTCGGCTATCAGGGAATCGTCTCCGCGATCGACTGCCTTACCGCCCGTCACGATGTGATCGTCTATGACGCTGAGGCTCACGCCTGCCTCCTTGACGGAATCCGTCTCCACATCGGCAGCAAGTACAAGTACCGCCACAACAATATCGTTGACTGTGAGAAGGTTCTGGCGAGAGCCTGCAAAGAGGCCGAGGAAAGCGGCGGAGGTGTCCTTCTCATCACCGAGGGCGTTTTCGGTATGACCGGTGCGATGGGAATCCTCGACCAGATCGTCGAACTCAAGAAGAAGTACAGCTTCCGGATATTCATTGATGACGCGCACGGATTCGGCCTTCTGGGCGAGCACGGACGCGGAACTTCCGAGGAACTGCACTGCATGGACGGCATCGATCTTTACATCGGCGCGTTCGCGAAGTCGATGGCCTCGATCGGAGGCTTCATCGCCGGTCCTCGCAAGATCATCAACTACCTGCGTCTGAATATGCGCTCGCAGATGTATGCCAAGTCACAGCCGATGGCGTTCGTGTACGGCAACATCAAGCGTCTGGAGATCATCATGTCACCGGAAGGCGACGAGCTCCGCAAGAAGTGCTGGCACGTGACCCACACTCTTCAGGAAGGCTTCAAGAAACTCGGATTCGACATCGGTGAGGCGCAGGCCTGCGTGATTCCTATCCACATCGACGGCGGCGGCGTGGCCCAGGCCACAAAGATAGCGATGGATCTCCGTGAGAACTATCGCATCTTCTGCTCGATGGTCATCTACCCTGTCATCCCTAAGGGAATGGTAATCTTCAGAATAGTATGTACCGCCGCTCACACCGACGAAGACATAGCATACACTCTCAACGCTTTCAAGGAGATCAAGCAGAAACTTGACGCCGGAGCGTACGACGGTGATGACATCGCTGCGAAGACCATTATGTAATTAACTGCTGATTAGTGGCTTATATGCATCCTGAATATTTCAAGGATAAGGTCATTATCATAACGGGAGCCAGCTCTGGAATAGGGTTGGCTTCTGCCCGTCTCTTCGGGTCGTTCGGAGCGAACGTCGTTATGGCCGCCCGCTCGCTGGACAAGCTCCAGGAATCGGCCCCGTCGGTGAACGCCGATCCGGACAAGGTTTTGTGCGTCAAGACGGACGTCACGAAGGAGGATGACTGCCGGAATCTCATCGATTGCACCGTCAGGAAATATGGCCGCATCGACATCCTGGTGAACAATGCCGGAATCTCGATGAGGGCTATGTTCAAGGACTTGGATCTCAGCGTTATCCGCTCTTTGATGGATGTGAATTTCTGGGGCACGGTGCAGTGCACGAAATTCGCCCTGCCTTACCTGCTTCAGAGCAAGGGACAGGTTGTCGGCGTGATTTCGATCGCCGGGTTCTCAGCCCTTCCGGCGAGGACGGGATATTCAGCGTCCAAGTACGCCATCCGCGGCTTCCTTGACACAATCCGTATCGAGCATCTCAAGGACGGACTCAATGTGCTCGTCTTCGCTCCTGGCTACACGGACTCCAATGTCCGCAAGGCCGCACTGACGGCTGACGGCAGCCCTCAGGGTGAGACTCCGCTCAAGGAGGACAAGCTGATGAGCGCGGAGAAGTGCGCCGAGTATCTTGCCAAGGGACTGGAAAAGAGAAAGTCACAGATGATCCTTACCGGACTGGGGAAGGTCACTGTTCTGGCTCACAGATTGTTCCCGAGACTTACTGACAAACTTACTTACGGTTTTATCGCAAAGGAAGCGGGAAGCCCGTTCAAATAACAAGAAACAATGAAACTGCCTCGCGTGTCCATAAACTACAGGGTGCTTATTCCTCTGGTCGTGCTTTTTCTGGTCCTCACATTGATTTTCCCGAGGACAGCGAAATTCAGTTATGATTACAGGAAAGGCTCGCCGTGGTCTCATGAGACACTTCTTGCGCAGTTTGACTTTCCCATCCTGAAGACCGACGAGCAGATCCGTGAGGAAAAGAGCAGAAGCAAGTCGGTGGTCATTCCTTACTACAGGTATCGTCAGGACATAGTGGACAACTGCCGGAAGGCCGCTGAAGGGATTGATATGGGAGGATATTCATACCTCCGCCCTTTGATTGTGGCTTCGATGGACGGTATCTATTCCAATGGGGTGGTGCCGGACGAAGGGGTGAGGCTTGACGGACATTCCGATCCTTCCGGAGCGGTCTTGTATATTCAGAAAGACAAGAGAGCCGGGAAAAAACCGGTGAGCGAGGTGTTCAAGGAGTCAGAGGCCAAGAACCGTCTGCTTTCCGACATCGCGGCAAAGTACCCGAGAATCAATGCGGATTCGGTTCTCAGGTTTGCCGGGATCTATGATTTCATTGTCCCTAATCTTGAATATGACCCCAAGACAACTGAGCTCGTCCGCTCGGAATCCTCAAACCAGGTTTCAACGACGCAAGGTTTCGTGAGCGCGGGCCAGCTGATTGTCTCCGAAGGAGAGATCGTGACGGCTGAGATCGCGCAGATGCTTGATTCCTATAAGGTTGAATACGAGAACAGTATGGGGTATGGTGGCCCGAGGATTCTATTCTGGCTCGGCAACGCCTTTATCGCGTTCGCGCTTGTGCTGCTGTTTTTCCTGATGATCTATTTCCTGAACCGGAGATTGTTTATGGATCACCGTAAGTTCTGGTATTTGATCTTCATATTCATCATCGCTTCGGTTCTGGCTTTGATAATCAATAAGTTCGCGCCACGGTGCCTCTACATGGTACCGTTCACGCTGACCGCCTTGTACCTTGAGGCTTTCTTCAAGAACAAGGTGATCTTCCCGATCTGCTGCGTGTCGTTCCTGCCGCTTCTGGTTTTCGCCGAGAATGGTGTCGTGCTTTTCGTGATGTTCCTTCTGGCAAGCATAGTCGCGGTATTCACGTTCCGTTTCTTCAACCAGGGATGGCAGCAGTTCATTATGTCCGGAATCGTGTTCGTCAGCATTCTGGTGACTTATTTCGGTTTCCGGATGATCGACATGGTGAACGATGACCCGTACATGGTGGTGCTTTACATGTTCATCGGTTCGATGCTCATAGTTGCCGGCTACCCTCTCATCTATTTGTTCGAGAGGATGTTCAACCTCGTTTCCAGTTCGAGGCTCCGTGAGCTTTGCGACACGAACAATAAACTTCTTCGCGAATTGGAGCACAAGGCTCCCGGCACGTTCCAGCATTCCCTGCAAGTTATGAATATGTGCGATGCGGCCGCTCGTGCCATTGATGCCAACGTGCTGTTGGTCAGGGCTGGAGCTCTTTATCACGACATCGGTAAGATGAAGAATCCGCTATGCTTCATCGAGAACGAAAGCATGTCGCCGAAAGGAGTGCATTATCACGAGCATCTTTCTCCTAAGGAGAGCGCAAGGGCGATAATCAAGCATGTCTCCGATGGCCTTGAACTGGCGGCGGAGAACAGATTGCCGGATGTGATCCAAGACTTTATCCTGACGCATCACGGCACGTCCAACACATCGTATTTCTACAACAAGTACCTTAACGAGGGCGGAGATCCGAATGACGTTTCGGATTTCTTCTACAAAGGCCGCAAGCCTCAGACGAAGGAACAGATCATCCTGATGATTTGTGACACGCTGGAGGCGGCCTCAAGGACGTTGAAAGACAATTCCGCGGCCACATTCTCGGTCTTTGTCGAGAATATCGTCGCGTCCAAGATGAAAATCGGCCAGTTTGACCAGGCCGACATTTCCATAAAGGACCTGAATACTGTCAAGGAAACGCTGAAGGCTTACCTTTCGCAGATTTACCACGAGAGGGTAGTTTATCCTCAAAGAAAGAATAATTAATTTAAAATAATATTTACAGAATTATGGAAGTAACAAAAAATCAAATCGATGATCTTAACATCGAACTGACCATCGCCCTGAAGGCGGAGGACTATGCCGAGCAGGAGAAGAAAAGACTCTCCGCTTACAGGAGAAACGCTGACTTCAAGGGTTTCCGCAAGGGAATGGTTCCCGCGTCGCTCGTAAAGAAGGTCTATGGCGACCAGGCTCTTTACGAGGCCATCAACGGTGTTGTCTCGGAGCAGCTCGACAAGTTCATCAAGGACAACAATCTGCATATTCTCGGCGAGCCTATCGCCAGCGAGTCCCAGAAGGAATTGGAGTGGAAGGATGGCAACGATTTCGAGTTCAAGTTCGACCTCGGACTGTCTCCAGAGATCAACATTGATGTTGACAAGGATGACAAACTGCCGTATTACAATATCGAGGTGACCGACAAGGCTAAGGCTGCCATGAAGGACAGCATCCTCCGTCAGTACGGCCAGCTCGAAGAAGGCGAGGCCGCAGGTGAGGAAGACTATGTAGTGGTTGACTTCAAGCAAGGCGAGAAAGCTGTCGAAGGTGTTTATGTCGCTGTCAGCAAGGTTGAGGGTGACGCGAAGAAGAATTTCCTCGGAGCCAAGGTTGACGCTCAATTCGACGTCAATGTCAACGAGGCGTTCACCAACGAGACCGACAGGGCTTCCATGCTCAAGATGAAGAAGGAAGAGCTTGCCGCCCTTGATCCAGTCTGGAATGTCACCATCGTGAACGTCAAGACTTTCGTTCCGGCCACCGAGTGCCAGGAGACTTACGACAAGGTTTTCGGCAAGGATGCCGTGAAGACAACCGAGGAGTTCGACGCCAAGATCGCCGAGAGGCTTGAGGCTAACTACAAGCAGGAGGCCGACTACAGACTTTCCCAGGATCTGCGCAAGTACCTCGTTGACAAGGCCAACGTGAACGTTCCAGAGGCTTTCCTCAAGAGATGGCTCTATGAGAACAACAAGGAGAAGTTCAGCAAGGAGGACATCGAGAAGGAGTTCGACGGATTCCTCGGCGACTTCCGCTGGCAGCTTGTCAGAGGCTCTCTGATGAAGAAGTTCGAGCTCAAGGTTGAGGACAAGGATATGCTTGAGGCAGCCAAGGCTTACGCCGCCTACCAGTACGCTATGTACGGAATGGGCAACGTTCCTGAGGAACTTCTCACCGATGCGGCCGCGCAGATGCTCAAGGACGAGAGGCAGATGCGCAACATCGAGGAGAATGTCGAGAACGAGAAGGTGATCGCCGCCGTCAAGGAGAAGATCACCCTCCAGAACAAGAAGATCTCCGAGGAGAAATTCCGCGAGCTTAAGTAATTATGGACAAGGAGTTTCAGAAATATGCGACCAAGGGTCTTGGACTGAGTTCAATGACCCTTGACCGCTATCAGAGAGCCACGGACGCCTACATCAATCCGACCATCATCGAGGAGAGGAAACTTAATGTGGCCTCGATGGACGTGTTCAGCCGTCTGATGATGGACAGGATCATATTCCTTGGTGTTCCGATTGATGATGATGTCGCGAACATCATCCAGGCTCAGCTGCTGTTCCTTGCTTCCACCGATTCCACCGCTGACATTTCCCTGTACATCAACACTCCAGGGGGACAGGTGACTTCAGGTCTGGCCATCTATGACACGATGCAGCTTGTTGAGCCCGACGTGGCCACGATCTGTACGGGGATGGCGGCCTCTATGGGTTCTGTCCTGCTTTGCGCCGGCGAGAAGGGCAAGCGTTCCTGCCTGCCTCATTCCAGGGTGCTGATCCATCAGCCTCTCGGAGGCGCCCAGGGTCAGGCTTCTGACATTATGATCGCGGCCAAGGAGATCGAGAAGACCCGCAAGGAACTCTATGACATCATCTCCCAGCATTCCGGACAGCCTTACGACAAGGTGTTCGCCGATGCGGACAGGGACTTCTGGATGACAGCCCAGGAGGCTCTGGAGTACGGAATGGTGGATGAGATCCTCACAAAGAAATCCAAGTAATGCCTCAGAAAAAGAATACCGGTACAACTAAACATTGTATGTTCTGCGGCAGGTCGGAGCGTGATGTCCCGTTCCTGCTTCAGGGCTTGGACGGCTTCATCTGCAGCGATTGTGTCGAGCTTGCCCACGACTACCTCAAGGACACCATAGGCGGCGCTTCCAAGGACGGCAAACCTTTGGGACGGCTTGAGGCCTTGAAAAAACCGGTGGAAATCAAGGAGTTCCTTGATGAATATGTCATCGGGCAGGATCGTGCCAAGAAGATGTTGGCCGTCGCGGTCTATAACCACTACAAAAGGATCAACCACAACCTTGTGGACCGTCCTGACGATGGCGTGGAACTGGAGAAATCGAATATCCTGCTGGTAGGTCCGACCGGAACCGGAAAGACATTGCTGGCCAAGACGATAGCCAAACTTCTGGACGTTCCGTTCACCATCGTGGACGCGACCGTACTGACCGAGGCCGGCTATGTCGGGGAGGATGTCGAGAGCATCCTCACGAGGCTTCTTCAGGAGGCCGACTTCGATGTGGCTAAGGCCGAGAGGGGAATCGTGTTCATCGATGAGATCGACAAGATCGCCCGCAAGAGCGACAATCCGTCCATCACACGTGATGTTTCCGGTGAGGGAGTCCAGCAGGCTATGCTGAAACTCCTCGAAGGCAATGTCATTAACGTCCCGCCGAAAGGAGGCCGCAAGCATCCTGAGCAGGAGTTCATCCACGTGAACACGCAGAACATCCTGTTCATCTGCGGAGGCGCTTTCGAGGGAATCGAACGCCGCATCGCCCAGAGACTTAACACACAGGTGATTGGTTTCGGCGCCGCCCAGAAGCAGGTCGTTGACAAGAATAATCTCTTGAAATATGTCGATGCTCAGGATTTGAGGGCTTACGGTCTCATCCCGGAGATTATCGGCCGTCTGCCTGTCATCACCTATCTTGACGCTCTGGACCGCGAGGCTTTGCTTAGGATTCTGACCGAACCGAAGAACGCCATTCTCAAGCAGTATGCGAAACTGTTCGAGATTGACGGAATGACTCTCAAGATTGAGGATGGAGTCAGGGAACTCATAGTTGACACCGCCATCAAGAACAAGCTCGGGGCCCGTGGCCTGCGCTCGATCTGCGAGCAGATTTTCGATGACGCGATGTACGACGCTCCGTCATCCAGCAAGAAGACATTCACCGTCACACTTGACTACGCGAAGTCCAAGCTGGAAAATTCGCTGTAGCCCTCGTGGCGGCCAACTGATTGCCCATCAGTAGAATGATATACCCTTCTCCTACCCGTAACAGGTGGAAGAAGGGTATGTCTGTGTATTCATTTATAATTAGTTGGCCGCTACGCTCCTAAGGGTGGCGACGACATATTCGGATCGGGTGCCGATGCGGAACTTGCCGCCCCAGATGCCTATGCCTGAGCTGACATAGTAGCGGGTTTTGCCGCGCTGATGCTCGCCCCAGGAATCCTCGAAGAGCCTGTCGGTGATCCACGAGGCCGGCCAGATCTGGCCACGGTGCGTGTGGCCGCTGAACTGGAAGTCAATTCCGTGATCTTCCGCTTCTTCCAGATGGTACGGCTGGTGGTCTAACAGAATGGTGTAGAGACTGTCGGCTGTCCCGCTCATCAGATCGTCCAGGCTCTTGCGTTTCGGATTCGACCTGTCATCCCGACCAATGACGCGAAGAGAGCCTATCGCGGCGACGCTGTCCCTTAATAGGTTGATTCCGGCTTCGTTGTAGAATGACAAGGCCTTCGGGATTCCGGAATAATATTCGTGATTGCCGAAGCAGGCATAGACCGGAGCCTCAAGGCGGTGGAATTCCTCGGCGACATTTTCCCTTATGAGCGGCTGGACGTTGATATCCACGATGTCGCCACCGATGAGAATGAGGTCCGGCTTCTCGGCGTTGATGATGTCCACCCACTTGGCGAAATCCGCCCTCCGGTTGTGATAGCCAAGGTGCAAGTCGCTGATCATCACGATTTTCAAATCCTTGTCAAGATGCTTCTCCGTTGTCAGTTCAAGCGGCTGGCGCACCTTGTGCTTGTAATGAATATTCCCGTAAATGAATATTCCTGCGATGGCTGCGAGGACACAGAGTGAGGCCAATCCGTTGCTGACCAGCCAGGCTTTCGGCACGAGGTGAACCAGTCTGCCAAGATCCAGAAGGACGAAAATCATCACCAGATAAAGCAGGATGAATATGGAGGACGTGCCTATCTCGTAGATTGTGGACGACAGCCAGAGAGGGACTTTGCCGAGGAATGGCATAAAGTTCAGGAACAAGAAAAGGAAAGCCCCGAGGCTTCCCCCGACTATGAGGATTCTCCACACAGTGTCCAATGGAAGAATCATCCAGATGCGCCACAGTGTATAACCAAGACCCGCCAGGGCCAGCAATGTCATAAAAATCATTTCCTTAAATTTAGTGATATTCAAAAATCCATCCCGGATTTTTATCTCGGTCAAGGCTGCAAAAATAGTCAATAATTTATTATATATGCCGTCAGTAAGATAAAGACTAACTTAACAAATTGGTTATGAGCAAAATTAAATCGATTATTGCCGCATTTGCGGTGATGCTGCCGTTTTTGTTCACATCTTGTGACAAGGATGTGAAGGTCTCCGGCGTTCAGATTACGCCTGAGGAAGTCACTTTGGGAATAGGTGAGACTCAAAAGCTTACTGTCACGGTCGAGCCTTCCGACGCCACTGATCCTGCATATTCAGGAGTACAAGTTCCGTTACACCGGAGCTGTGACCCTCAAGGATGTCAAGGATGCCGGAGATCCGCCGGCACAGGACTACACCGAGGTCGATCTTGGTAATGAACTCACACAGGGCTACTTTGAGTTTGACGGAGACATCTACAAAACAGGCGGCGTGTCCAACAACTGGCTCATTTATCTCGCTGACAGCAGAGTGGATTTCACAAAGCAGAATCTGGTCGGCCCGGGCAAGATACTGATGCTTGAATTGAACACCGCTCCTTCAGACGGCAAAGTTCTTCCTGCCGGCACGTTCAATGTCCTTAACCCTATGGAGATCACCGCGGCTGCCTCTTTGACTCCGTTTACTGTGGTTCCCGGTTTGGCTGAGGATGGTAGTATATATGGCACTTGGTATCTTGCGACTGACACCCAAGGTGGTGATTTCCAGCCATTGTGTGGAGCCCAGAAAGGAACAGTCAGCGTCAAGAAGACAGGTGATACCTATACGATTGATTTCGACATCACTGATGATGACTTTAAGATTTCTGTAAAGGGATCTTACACAGGTAAGCCTTACATCCATGACGGCACTGCCAATACTACCTCTGTGTCAACCAGAACCACGGCCGCTTCCGGCAAAGCCTTGAATATTCATAAGTCAGCGAGGCGTCAGGCTTTCCGTAAATAATTCCGCGGAGGCTAACCGCTTGTTGGTTAATTAGATGAAGTGCCCTCCTCCTGCCCGTTACGGTAGTGAGGAGGGTATATTCTTTTCTTGAATATTAACGAGCTAAGCTCCACGCTTGAAATTACCGTTGCTTTTGGCTATTTTTGTGAAACGCAAAAAACGCAAAGGAATGAAGGAATATATTCAAGAAAACAGGGAACGGTTCTTCGAGGAACTGTTCTCTCTCCTGCGGATTCCGTCCATCAGTGCGAAGCAGGACCACAAGAAGGATATGGGACGTTGCGCCGAGAGGCTGAAGGAGCTGCTTCTGGAGGCTGGGGCCGACGAGGCCGGAGTCTATCCGAGCAAGGGTAATCCTGTGGTGTTCGGCAAGAAGATCATCAACCCGGAGTGGAAGACTGTGATGGTTTACGGCCACTATGACGTGCAGCCGCCGGAGCCGCTTGAAAAGTGGCACACGGATCCGTTCGAGCCGGTGATCAAGCAGGACCCGACCGGTCAGGAGGCCATCTATGCCCGTGGAGCCAACGATGACAAAGGTCAACTCTTTATGCACATCAAGGCTTTTGAATATCTCCTTCGTAGCGGCAAACTTCGCCATAACGTGAAGTTCATCTTCGAGGGCGAGGAGGAGATCGGCAGTCCATCCCTTCCGGCTTGGGTCAAGGAACATAAGAAATGGCTTGGAGCCGATGTGATTCTGGTTTCGGACACGACTATGATCTCCGACAAGGTGCCTTCGATCAATTGCGGTATGAGGGGAATGGCCTATCTGGAGGTGACTCTGACAGGTCCGGATAAGGATCTGCATTCTGGACACTACGGTGGCACGGTCGCCAATCCTATCCAGACGCTTTGCGATCTGATCTCAGGGCTGATCGACAAGGACGGACGCGTCACAATTCCGGGATTCTATGACGATGTCGTGGAACTTTCCAGAAAGGACAGGGCACAGCTCGCGAGAGCCCCGTTCGATCTCAAAGAGTTCGAAGAGTCGGTGGGTGTCAAGGCTTTGCGTGGAGAGAAAGGTTACACTCCGCTTGAGAGGATCGGCATCAGGCCTTGTCTGGATGTGTGCGGAATCTGGGGCGGTTACATCGGTGAGGGGGCCAAGACGGTTCTCCCGTCAGTCGCTCACGCCAAGATCTCGATGCGTCTCGTGCCGAATCAGGAGAGCGCGAAGATCACGAGGATATTCAAGAAACATCTGGAGAAGATCGCTCCGAAATATTGCCGCATAGAGGTCAAGCCGTGCGAGGGTGGGGAGGGATTCCTCATTCCGATTTCGTCTCCGGCGTTCCAGGCTGCTTCAAAGGCTATGGAGGAGGTTTATGGCGTCAAGCCGGTTCCGAGTCGTGGCGGCGGCAGCATCGCTGTGCTGGCGGATATGCAGAAGATCCTTGGAGTGGATCCGCTGCTGATGGGATTCGGCCTTGAGAGGGATACAATCCATTCTCCGAACGAGAGTTATCTGCTCCGGCAGTTCTTCGCCGGGATGGAGTCCATCGCCAAGTTTTATGAATATTATGAATAGAAAAAAATATGACAACAGCAGATTTATATTCCCAGATAAAGAAAAAAAGTTCGATGCTATGCGTCGGCCTTGACACCGATTTCGCCAAGATCCCCGAGTGCGTGAAGGCCGGCAGGACGGTAGGCGAGGCTGTGCTGGAGTTTAACAAGCGCATCATTGACGCGACCGCCCCGCATTGCATCGCCTTCAAGCCGAATCTCGCTTTCTACGAGTGCCTCGGAGTGGACGGAATGGCCATTCTCGACAAGACGGTTGATTATATTCGTTCAAACCATTCGGAGCAGTTCATCATCGCGGACGCGAAGAGGGGAGACATCGGCAACACCGCCAGAATGTACGCCAAGAGCCTTTTCGAGACCTTCGACTTCGACGCCGTCACCCTTTCCCCTTATATGGGCAGCGAGACAGTCACCCCTTTCCTTGAATATCCCGGCCGCTACGCCATTGTCGTGGCTCTGTCCTCAAATCCGTCCTCTGTCGATTTCCAGACAGCAGAGAAAGGTGGCAAGCCTCTCTATCAGGTGGTTATGGAAAAGATGATGGAGATCTCCACGCCAGAGAACATGATGTTTGTCGTCGGTGCTACCAAGGCGGATAAACTGAAGGAGATCAGGCAGTTCTGCCCGGACAATTTCTTCCTTGTGCCGGGTGTAGGAGCGCAAGGCGGAAGCGCTGAGGAGGTTATCGCCAACGGCTCCAACTCCCAAGGCGGCCTTCTGATAAACTCCTCACGTGGAGTTATTTACGCCTCATCCGGTGAGGATTTCGCCGAGGCAGCCGCTGCCGTCGCCGCTCGCACGGCAGTTATTTGACAAATTAAGTAATCATTAAAGAGTCCACTTGAAAAAGTCGTTTTTGAAAAAAAACATGTGCCTCGCAGATCCTTCTGTAAGGGGTAAAAAGAGGCAAATGGCACTTTTTCAAGTGGGCTCATAGATGGATTACGAAGATTTATTATATTCGCCGAAAATTAGTGGAAAAAATAAACCGAGGGGTAAAGCGGACGCCTTTCAGGCGAGTCTTGGTCACAAACGAAGATACCCAAATACCTGCGATAGTGAGTTTTGACTTTCTCTTTTTTGCCATTGCAAAAGCGCGTGTGGGCTTTTACTTTGACAATTCGATGATACTCCACATTAATGGATATCTCGAGTTGAGCGTGTGATGTTCTTTTCTTGTACATATATGTTATCTGAGAGTGTAAAAGAACTAACGGCTTCCCCTCAAAGTACACCCCTCGGTTTTATTTCTCAGATTTTTTTATGTACTTAGCAAAAGTAGAAAGTTTTTTCTGATTTTCAAATATTGCTACGCCCACCTCTGGAAAGAGCGCGAGGCATATTCAAAGACCCTTGAGACCACTGTCTATCTCGCTCCCGAAGCCTGCCATAAAGGAATCGGCCCGCTTCTGATGACCCATTTGATTGACGAATGCCGCCGCCAGGGCTACCACGCCCTCATCGCCTGCATCACCGCCGACAACCTCTCCAGCCTACGGTTTCACCAACGCTTATGCTTCCGCCAAGTCTCAAGATTCTCAGAGGTCGGCCGCAAATTCGGCCGCTGGCTTGATGTCATAGACCTCGAACTCATTTTGTAGTTTTCCCACAAGAGCATTTATTCCCTTTTTTGCGCCCGTGGAGGTACTATTTTACCCCCACGGGCGCAAAATATAGTGCTCTTGCGCTCGTGATGATTAACCATTCCGGCGCGTTAGAAATGTGCGGTTACCAGAATAAATCCTCCAGTGTCACCTCGCTTTGGACAATGTCACTGTGGGAGTTTTGCTTGATCCCGTTTGTGGTGATCAGGGTCAGCAGGACAGATTTCTTGGTCTGTGTCTCGGCGCGGAAAGTGTCGAGGCGTGTCGAGAGTTTCTGCTCCTCAGCAAGCGAGATCTCGAACTTGTCCTTACTGTACTTTATCTCGCAAAGGTTTATGGTCTCATCCTTGCGATCGATCAGAAGATCGATTTGAACACCTTTCTTGGACTCGCTTCCCTTGCCGCGCCAAGAGCAGGCCAGAGTCTGGACTCCGGAGATTCCGAGAGCCTGCTTGATCTGTTTCAGGTGGCACAGGCACAACGTCTCGAACGAGAGGCCGCACCAGGTGTTGTGCAGAGGGCTGTTGACGGAGGTTGTCCAGAAATGCTCGTCCTGATAGTTGTTCCGCTCGATGAACCTGAAATAGAACAAGGTGTAAAAATCGATCAATTGATAGAGCGATGAACTGTCCAGCCTCTTTCTGTTCAGTGATATATTGCTGCCGAAGGGAGAATATTTCCGTATGAAACCGCAGTTCTCAAGTTCTTCAAGAACAGTGCTGAATGCCCCGTTGTCTGTCAGGCCGGTGGAGGCAAGGATTTCCTTTCTCGTCAGTCCCATCCCTTTTGTGGAGAGGGCGGTGATGACTTTTATGTGCGAACCGGCATTCTTGAACAAAGCTTGATAGAGGTCGCTGAACTCATCCTTCAGTTCAGCGTTGGAGGAAAAGAAAAGAGAGTCGATGTTTTGCGCGAGGCTCTTGGACCGATCCATCATCGACATGTAGTAAGGTATGCCGCCCATTACCATATAGCATTCGGCGATCTGTTTTCGGGAATATGAGAAACCATATTCCTTGAAATACGCTTCGCACTCCTTGAGGCAGAATGGCTCAAGGAACAAATGGTGCGTGAGGCGGTTGTGGAGTCCTCCGCGGCTGTGGATCAGGTTGTTGATCATCCAGGAAGTCGCAGAGCCACAGACTATCAGCTTCACATCATCTCGCAGTGCGGCCCAACTGTTCCAGAAGTTCTCCAAAGCTGCGATGAACCCGGACTTCGGGGTGTCCATCCAAGGCAGTTCGTCAATGAATATCACCTTCTTCCCCTCCGGCAGTGTTTCCAGATAGCGGGACAGTTCATAGAATGCCAGAATCCAGTTTTTCTGGATATTCAGTCTCTCCGAGCCCGAACATTTCTGTATGGCGATAGCGAAGGCAGTGAGTTGCTCTGCCTTTGTGGCCCCGTGTACGCCTGTGACATAGAACGAGAACTTGTCCTCCGCCGCCATTCTGATAAGGAATGTTTTCCCCACGCGCCGTCTTCCGTAGAGTGCCACAAACTCGGATCTCCCTGAATCCAAGTAACTTTTCAGAGCTTTCATTTCCGCTGTCCTTCCGATAACTTTCTGTGCCATATTCAAGTGATTTTCTGCGCAAAGATAACCTTTTTGATGCCATTGCGCAAATTATCGAGAGATTTTCTGCGGTACCAGGGTGTTTCAAAAAGTATTGCGCATATTATCATTAAATAATCTGCGCAGATATGAAGCTTGGGTAAGACATCAAGTCGGAGACAGCTTTTTTCAAGATGATAATTATAGAATACTTTTAACCACGGCTCTTTCATTTAAAGTAGAAGTAATGATATATTGCCCCTTACCCGATCCATTGCGAAGCGGGTATTTTCTTTGTTGTTATATGTCAGAAAGTTATGCTTTTGTCAAAATCTATTTTTTTGTCATTTTTGGCGAAGGAAACGTAAAAGCCTGGTAAAGCCCATTGATACCTCCCTCAGGAGCTCAGCCATCCCCTTTTTCTTGTCGTTCCTCTTTTTACGGAGTCCTTTCCATATGGAGAACAAAGAGTGTACAATTCTTTGTATGGTGTCAAGGTTTCTGGCGGTCCTTGCCGACTTGCGTTTTATCCTGTCTTGCCGCAGATTGCAGCCCAGTGCCCAGTGCATGCTTTCTATCGACCAGTGGTCGCGTACCAGCGAGCTCAACGCCGGTGTGTCTGTCGTCAGACTGCTCACATACAGCCTCTTTTCAGCGGTCTGTGCGCCGGACGATGCCGAGCGCGTCGTTTCCATTTACAATAGATACGTTTCAAAGACCACTGTCGCCTTCGAGACCGAACCGGTCCCTGTTGAGGTGATGCGTGGTCGTATTGATTCTATCTCCTCAGCCTTTCCATATTTTGTCTATGAATATGATGGTGAGCTCATTGGCTATTGCTACGCCCATCTCTGGAAAGAGCGCGAGGCATATTCAAAGACCCTTGAGACCACTGTCTATCTCGCTCCCGAAGCCTGCCATAAAGGAATCGGCCCGCTTCTGATGACCCATTTGATTGACGAATGCCGCCGCCAGGGCTACCACGCCCTCATCGCCTGCATCACCGCCGACAACCTCTCCAGCCTACGGTTTCACCAACGCTTAGGCTTTCGCCAAGTCTCAAGATTCTCAGAGGTCGGCCGCAAATTCGACCGCTGGCTTGATGTCATCGACCTCGAACTCATCCTTTGATTTTCCGTTGGTGTTTTGGTACACCATAAAGATATTCTCCCCAGCCTTTTTTGTCAGTCTGAAGACCGCAGGATTGCGGAATATTTTTGTAAGTTGGAAAAAATTAGGCTATTTTAGGCGAAACAATCCCAAAAGGTGCTGTTATTTCCGAAAATATACTTATCTTAGCATCGTTTTAGGCACATCGTGCCTGAAACATACATATTGATGAAAGTGTTTTCGCACTATCCTTCAAAAGAAATCTGACAGTTTCAATGGATACAAGGATATGAACGACAGCACCTTTATCTGTATTCGTTAGCGTGAACTCATCACTCAACGATACAGGTGTGGGGATTGTTTCAGTTCGTCTGTATCCGGGTTTTGTCAGAACCTCTTTTGAGATGAACGAGAATGGCTCCACACTTTCTTTATATTAATAAAAAAACAACTAAGGGGTCAAGTTGCAGAATAAAGCGCTATGAGCAACCTAAGACGCTTCTTTTGGTTCACGACAACTGCATTGCCGTTATTGTTTTTTGTGTCACTGTCAGTTGGTGCACAGTCCGCGGCAAAGAACATTCCGTTGACACCTATGGTTTCCGATGTCCTGGAATTACACACGACAACCAAGAACGCCCTTCAACAAAAACTTACTCAGATGGCGTTGCAGAACGGAATGGCGGCCCGAAATGGGGATTTTGTCCTCACCTCGTCCATCTCTGTGGTCGAGAATGAGACAACCGCTTCGGTTCCGCCGATGCATGCCGTCAAGCTTGACGTTATGTTCTATGTGGTCAATCTTATAGACAATCTTGTGATGGCAGAAAGCACCGTGACTGTCAAGGGGGTTGATTCAAATGAGAATAAGGCTATACTCAGGGCTGTCAACCAGATTAATCCACGTTCGGAACAGTCCAAGGCGTTTATTGAGGAAGCCAGAAACAATATCATCGACTACTATTCAAGCCGTGTGGAGACATTGGAGAAAAAGGCTCAGTCGCTTGCGGACAAAGGACAGTATGAGGAAGCCCTTGCCGTTCTTGATCAGATTCCGGATTGTGTTCCGGCTTATGAGGAAGTGATTGATTTCAATAATAGGATATTTACCTCTTGGGTTGATTCGGAAGCCGACGCCTTGATTGCGGACGCGAAGAAATCGATGGCTCTTGGCCGTTATGACGATGCATATAATTCTTTGCTGAGTGTGAATCCGTTGAGTACGAAAATGCCGGAAGTGAACGAGCTGTCCCGGAAAATTGATTCCAGAATCGCTGCTGCGGCGAAGGCCGCGGCGGAGTCAAAGGCAAAGGAACGAGAGGCCGCTGTCGCGATCGCCCAGGCGGAATCGGAGGCGATAGTGAAGGAGCAGGAGGCGGAAATAGCCAGAGCCAACGCTGAGGAAGCCAGGGCTAACACCGAGGAAGCACAGGCAAACGCTGACGCATCGGCCGCCCAAGCCGCGATGTCACAGTCAGAGTTGCAAAAACTTAATCTTCTCAAGAAAAAGATGAACAAGTTGTCGGATGACGCCCAAAAAGCTATAATAGACAATTCTTTCAGATCTCAGACACAACAATCGTATGTTGTCCAGGCGGTCAACAGTGTTCCTCCAAGCCAGACGATGCAGGAAAAAACAGCATCCTTAAAGAAATTCTTGTTAGGAAAAATGTATAAAGCTTGATAAATACAACGAATATGAAGTGTCCTACATGTGGAGAGGAGTTGCCTTTGTTGTCAAAAGTCTGCCCGGTCTGTGGCTGCGTTATCGAAAACCCGCAGGATGGCGGGATGAACGCCGTGGCTTGCGTGGAAACCTTGGATGCGATATTGGGAGAGATAAAGGCTTTGCCTATGCCCTCTTTCGGACAGAAATTCAAGGAACTGCAAGTGGTTTTCTGCCCGCTGCTGTCGGTCCTGTGCTTGACAATGGCTCTTATCACAGACGCGGGATTGTTTTGGATTCTGGCGGCGGCGTTCCTGATCGCAGGGGTGATATTCATGATAGTCCGTGTCACGGCGAAGTCTTTCAATCGGTACAAGATTGAATTTGAGAAAGAGATGAATTCCGCCCGCCGTTTGTATGGCAAGAACCGTGAGATGGGAAAGGAACTGGAAAGATTATCCAGAGAGATGACGGACATCGAAATGACACGTGAGACGATGAGACGCAGGAACACTATACTGTGGATGATCATGGCGGTGGTCTTTGCGTGTGCATGCTTGTATCTTGTTGTAAAATAACAATCAGTCGCTTATGGGATTATTCAATAGAAAAAAGGAAGGCGGAATGATGGACGCCATCCGTTGTGACGAGAAAGATTTCCTGATTTGGAAATGGCGTCCTGACAGGGATTTGTCCGCCGGAAGTTCACGGAAGGAAAACTCGATCCGCTATGGCAGCGGACTTAGTGTGCGCCCTGGCCAGGCTGCGATATTCCTTTATCCGACGAAGGATGAGGAATACGATGTTATCAAAGGACCGTACAATGATATTATCAAGACGGACAACATGCCCGTGCTGTCTTCCATTGTCGGGCTTGCCTATGCCGGAGGCTCTCCTTTCCAGGCGGAACTATATTATGTGAATCTGGCTAAGGGAATGGAAATTCCATTCTTCATTCCATCGTTTCGCGTCATTCCGGCTGAACCGGAGTACAGACCCTATGATATTCAAGTGTCCGTGAAAGGTTCATTGGTGTTCGAGGTTTCCACTCAAAAGGAATACATCAAGTATCTGATGGAGGCTTGGGGCGGAAATGACACATCTTTGGAGGAACTTGAAGGCAGGCTGAAACAATTGTTGACGCAGGAGGTAAAGCAGATTGTTTCTAACGCGCCGAAAGACACGGGTGTATTCCTTATGCATCTGAACGGGCTCATAGGTGAGATGGGACAATATATCTGCGGGAGAATACAACAAAAGATAGCCCACCGGTTCGGAGTTTATGTTTCGGATGTGTACATATCAGACATCCACTACAATGAAGATAGTGACAGTTATCAAAGGCTCAAGAGAATAACCGAGGACCAGGCGCAGCTGTATAACTTGGAAAAAGAAAAGACAGCCTTGCTGAGTTTCGAGAATCAGCGTAAGGTGATGCAGACTGACACGGATGTCAGAAATGAGACGACGCGCCGTATGGCAGGTATCCAGATGGGACATACCGAGGATATGCTTGGCAGGATGAGGAAGGAAAGCCAGTACGCCCAGCACCTTCAGACGGAAGAGACTGCCCGTCAGACCAGATTGGGCAGCGAGTCCGCGTTCATCAATGCCCATGCCCTTGACCAACAGACGGAAATCTTGAAAAGCGGCATGCAGAATATGGGTGCGATGGGAGCCATGAACCTTGGAGGCGGAGACGGGCACATGAATCCCGCGGGCATGATGACGAGCATGATGATGGGCGCTTCCGTGGCCGGTCAAGTCGGGAATATGATGAATCAGATGGGAGGTCAGGTCGCGGATAACATGGCGAAGTCAGGCCAGGCGCAACAAGGACCTCCTCCGATTCCTGTGCGGCAGCCGCAAGTGTTTTACCTGTGCCTGAACAACCAACAGGCGGGACCGTATGATATTACCGGAATATCCCAGATGGCGGCAAGTGGCCAAATCAATGGTGAAACCTTGGGATGGTGTGAAAAACTGCCGGACTGGGTGGCGATAAAGAATATTCCTGCCCTGTCGGCTTTGTTCAATGCGCCCGGACCGGTACCGCCTCCTATTCCTGGAATGCCTCCTATTCCTAACAAATAATATTCGGAGATATGAAACCACTGGAATTCAACACTCTTAACAACCTGAATGATTACGATCCTGTCAAGGATCTCGCTTCTCAAACCCGGTCTGGCATCAAGTCGATGCAGGTGGATGTGGCGGATGTCGGCATTCCGTCCCATGTGGTTCTTCCTGTGTTCGAACGGGATAGAGCGGGAGACTATGTCGTGGCTGTTGACGGGCATCCTACGGGGCCTTATACCGTCACACGGCTGAATGAGATGATGCGCGAGGGTATAATCACGGCTGAGTCTTATGTGTGGAGAAGCGGAATGAGCGATTGGCTTAGAATCAAAGACTGTCCGGACATCATTAAATAAAAATCTTATGGCAGAGGATAACAATTTTATTGAAAGGATAATGGAACTTGGCATCGGAATCAGTCTGGCTCAGCAAATGCCGGACATGCTGTCGCGATGCATGCCTGGCAGGCAGCCGGTACAAGCCGCTCCGCCAGAGTTGCCTACCGCTGGTTCTTATTACATTGTGGTGGATGATTCGCAGGCTGGACCCTTTAGTGAGGATGACCTTATGAAGATGATACGCAATGGTTTGATGTCAAAAAACACCCTCGTATGGAAAAGAGGATTGGCTCAATGGACACCGGCGGCGAATATTCCGGAATTAAACAGACTTTTTTTGATGTCAAAAGTGTGATCCCTATGAAAGTATCTCTCCCTAAATTGATTATGGCATTTGTCATCTGTGCCTTGATAAGTGTTTTATGCTATCATGCGGCACCCGATGTCGATGGACGGAAATGGCTGTCTTTGATTGTCTCCGCCTTGTCGCTCTTTGTTTCATTGATGCCGGCCTTGTCCTTTGATTTCAGTGAATGCGGGCGGAAATCCGTGTCGACAAAATTGATAGGGTACATTTTCTTCTTTCTGCTTCTGGCGATGAACTTTATCTTCAGTTGCAGGGAATACGATATCCTCATCTACATTGTCACGGTTTCATTGACAACTTCATTGGGTATTCTATTGCAGTATTCAATCTCAAAGCTTTAATACAACAACATTTACTTAACAATTTAATTATTCAGTATTTATGAAAAAAACATTGATTTTGTTGTCTATGCTGTCAATATGCATAGGCGCGAACGCCCAGACCAAGGTGAAGGAGGTCGTGACTGATTCTTACAACAGGAACAGTCTGTCAGTTGTGGTTGTGCAGAGAGGGGACAATTATGATGGGACTGTTCTGACCACAGTCCGCGGAGAAGGAATCGCGGAGAAGTTCGACGCCAACGAGATCGGAACGAAGGCTGTTCATGTCATGAAGAACAGAGGCACCGCCCTGTCGATCGATGAGTTGAATGAGGTCATCGGTAAGAACGACTTTGGCAAAGAGATCGTGTCTTACGTATTCAACCGTACATCCGACGGTATGATGAATGACGAACTGGTCCGCCATCGTGGAAACTATAATGCTGATGATCAGGATGTCATCAATTCGCGCGCCTCTAAGATCGGCAGCGCGGCCATCGAGGAGAGCGGCAGCGGTCTGATATCCTCCAGTTATGTCATGCTCATGGACTATTATGACATAAAGAAGGAAGTGGATGACAAGGGAAACGTCAGCTGGGCGACAAAGGGCAATGCGGCTGTGTATGTCATTGATTTCCCGAAAGAGAAGTTGGATGACTTCTATGAGAAGACCTGGATCTACGACACTGACAGCGAGGATGTCAAAGAGGCTAAAAGAAAAGCCTTCGACAATTATGCCATCGACATGATCACTGTGGCGAACTCGCCTTTCTCAGGGTCTGGGGAGACTCTGGAAAAGGCTGTGGCTGACGGATATGAGACCGCCATCTACAACATGGAAAAACTGATTCCGGAATGGAATGTTGCTGTCTCAATCGCTGACACAAAGCCTCTCAGAGCCAAAATCGGAAAGAAGGAGAGTCTGAAGAACGGCTCCAGATACAGAGCTTATTCCTACAAAGAGGATAAGGACGGAGATCTTGTTTCTGTCAAGAGAGGTTACCTCCGCGCGACCAAGATCGCGGACAACACCGGAATGGCCACGGGCGAGACACCGTCATCTGAGTTCTATCAGATTTCCGGCATGGCCAACATTCAGAAAGGATGGACAATCAAGCAAAGCAACGATCTGAAACTGGGTTTCGCACTGGCTCCGAAGGTAGGTGGTCTCTCTAAATATTCATTGAATCTTGATTTCGACTACATCACCAAGATCGGAACTAAAGGCAGTATTCTTTACGCCCTTGTTTCGCTTGGAATGGATCCGGATCCTCTGTTCGATAAGAACATCAGCGTGACGAATATTTCCGCCGCGATAGGAGCAGGATATGGTATTCACATTTTCAGGGCGCTGGAATTCATGCCTTATGTCATGGGTGGCGGAGATTACCTTTCTTTCACGGACGATGATGAAAAATACAAAGATGATAAAGGTAAGTTCGCTTATTATGCGGAAGCTGGTCTGAGGGTGGCCTACACAGTAGCGTATCCACTTCAGATTTTCGTCAAAGCCAATTATGACCTGTTGCTTTACAAAGAGACTTACTATGATCTGATCAACACTGAGGTGATGAAAGATCCACACGGTAGCGGTGTCGGTGTTCAACTCGGTGTCAAATATACTTTCTGATTATGGGTAAAAGAATCGTATGTTGCATGCTGCTGTTGCTGACTTTCATGTCAGCGACAGTGGTTGCTCAAGACAAAGACCGGAACAAGTCTTTCAGCAGTTGGGACAATTATGAGATCACAACTGAAAAAGTCGGCACTGATGGAACCAAATTCGTCAAAGTCTGGGGGTTCGCGAAAAAAGAGGATGCCGCGATAATGCAGGCTAAGAAGAATGCTGTGCATGCTTGCCTGTTCCGCGGTCTGCCGGGTAACACGAGTGCGATGAACACTCCACCGATTTGTTCTTCCACAGACGCCCTCGCGGCTAATGAAAGTTATTTCAAGGATTTCTTCAAAGCCGGTGGCCCTTACTTGGCTTATATCAATATGACCACGGACGGTGTGCCGTCTGGCCAGGACAAGAGAAAGGTTAAAGGTGGCTACAAGGTGGCCATATATGTCCAGGTCATGTACGACAATCTCAAGAAAAAGATGGAAGACGACGGGATTGTGAGAAAACTTAGTACCGGTTTTTAATTGTAGCGATATGAGAAAATTTCTCTTTTTGTTGGTGGCTCTGCTGCTGAGCCAGACATTGGGGTATTCGCAGGCGAAGAAGCCGACCATCATGGTTGTGCCGAGTGATGCCTTTTGTCAGCGTAACGGCTATGTGATGGAGTTTGATGACATGGGGAAGACAACCCTTGTGCCTGATTATTCCAGAGTCATGCAGGAGAACCAAGAGATCAGAACTCTTGTCTCCGCTATGGGTGATTTCATGGCCAGGAATGATTTCCCGATCCAATCCCTTGAGCAAGAACTCAAAAGGATCCAGAACGAGAATGCCGAGATGGCCATGATGTCTGGTAAAAACACTGGAGGAGCGGTCGCCGAGACTCCGATTGAAAGACTGAGAAGAACGTCAAAGGCTGACATTATTCTTGACCTGGATTACGAGGTGAAGAACCTCGGACCCAGAAAACAGGTGAGTTTCAACCTTCAGGCCATCGATGCGTATTCATCGAAAATAATCTCAGGAAACACCGGTGTCGGTTCGGAAGCGAATGTTCCGGTCACAACTTTGCTGGAAGAGGCTGTTCTGAGTTTCAAGGATAATTTCTTGTCTGGTCTTCAGCATCATTTTGATGACCTTTTCACTAACGGAAGAGAAATCAGCGTGACCTTCATGCGTTACGACACCTGTCCGATAGATTTTGAAACCGAGTTTGATTATGGTGGCCAGGATGTTGAACTTGCTGACATAATAGAGGCCTGGTTCGCGGACGCCACTGTGCAGGGGCGTTTCTCCCTTGATTCCAAATCTGCCGACAGGATGCGGTTCCGTCAGGTTCGCATACCGCTCTACGCCAAGAATATCAATGGTAGGGAAGTCGCCATTGATGCGTCCGGTTTCATAAAGCCATTGGTCTCAAAGTTGAAAAAATCTCCATACGATCTGGTGGTCGGCACGGTACCCAAAGGCTTGGGTGAGGTCTGGATTGTCATCGGTGACAAGTAATCCCAACCAGTTAACTCTACGAATGAAGGTGCTCGGAAAACAGTACTCTGAAGTCAACCGGAAGACCGGCAAACTCCTGAATGGTGCCAGCCAGAAGACCGCCGATAACCTCTCCAGTCTCCAGATCCACCACCGCTTAGGCTTTTGCCAAGTCTCAAGATTCCCAAAGGTCGGCCGCAAATTCGGCCGCTGGCTTGATGTCATAGACCTCGAACTCATTTTGTAGTTTTCCCACAAGAGCATTTATTCCCTTTTTTGCGCCCGTGGAGGTACTATTTTACCCCCACGGGCGCAAAATATAGTGCTCTTGCGCTCGTGATGATTAACCATTCCGGCGCGTTAGAAATGTGCGGTTACCAGAATAAATCCTCCAGTGTCACCTCGCTTTGGACAATGTCACTGTGGGAGTTTTGCTTGATCCCGTTTGTGGTGATCAGGGTCAGCAGGACAGAGTCTGGACACCAGAGATTCCGAGAGCCTGCTTGATCTGTTTCAGGTGGCACAGGCACAACATCTCGAACGAGAGGCCGCACCAGGTGTGGTGCCGCGCTACAACTGGCAGAGGTCCCAGAAGGTGATGTGTTCTCCTGCGCCTGGAATCGAGACCGAGAACGCCCGCAAGGCTCTTGAGGCAAAGGTGGATCAGATAAACCTGCCGGAAGGGTTTCCGTGACCCAGCCCGTGTTTATGGGCGGCAAGATTGTGGCCGGCTACAAGATGAGCCAGCTTGGCCGTGACATCGCACGGCTGAACATCCAGCTGCAGGAGGACGAGGTCGTACTCCAGACCGCCACCGCCTACGCCAACGTCATCCGCGCCAAGGAACTGCATAAGGTCCAGCTCCAGTACAATGACCTTCTTTAAGAGCTCTTGCAGGCAGTCCGTAAGGCCGAGGCCGCCGGAATGAGCGACAGGAATGACGTTCTGAAGGTTGAGGTTAAGGTCAATGAAGGGGCGTTGAATCTCAAACGTACTGAGAATGCTGTCCGTATCGCGAAGATGAATCTCTGTCACTACATCGGTTATCCTCTTGACAGTGAGGTGGATGTAGCGGAATCCTCGTTACCTGAGTCCGGCTCTGTGTCAGGCTCTACCGACATCTCCGGCCGCCCTGAGTACCAGATGCTTGACAAGAAGGTCCAGGCAGCCGCCCAGCAGGTGCGTATGACAAGGGCCGATGCTCTCCCTCAGGCCGGGATATTCGCTGGCTATGGCTACACCCACGGCCTGACCGTCAACGATGAGACATTCATCGACAAGGCCGGTTTCAGTGTCGGTGCCAAGGTCGGCATCCCGATCTTCCACTTCGGCGAGCATTTCTACAAGGTCAAGTCCGACAAGTCCGAGTACGAGCAGGCCGTCTCCGAGCGCGACAGCAACTACGAGCTGATGACCCTTGAGATGTCCAAGGCCGCCAGCGAGTTGGATGAGTCTGAATATGAACGTGCTCTGGCCGCAAGCAACACCGCTTCCGCAGAGGAGAACGTCCGTGTCAGCCGCCTCCATTACGATGCCGGCACCGAGACCCTCTCCGATCTCCTTGAGGCCCAGACCCTCTGGCAGGTGGCCAACCGTGACAGCGTCGAGGCCGACATCAACCACTTCCTCGCCTGGCTCTCATACCTCAAAACCACGGGCCAAATCTGTAATGAGTTTATTAAGTGATTATGAATGAATATATTCCGTGATTCTGCCGGGCATCGTGGAAGGGCAGGAATTTAGAATATGCTCATTTATAGATATATACGTTTTCATACAAAGTTTGCTCCTCCCATGGTGAATGATCACTATGAGAGGAGCATTTTGTGGCTTTTATGCTTCAGACAGAGTGAAAAAGTGACGTGACAGGCGCAAGAAATGGCATTATCGCACCAGAGCGTTGTGCGGAATTCAGGGTCCGATCCGCTAAAACCCGATCTTCCCTTTCTTGGAATCCCACTTGAATGTCTCGATGTCGGCGAGCTGGACCTGATGGGACTTTGGTGGGCGGGCCAGACCGGATTCTCTGAGGATAACCTGCTGGTAAATGGTTCTGGACATGAGTTTCATTGTTCTGGCCGATGCTCCGATCGAGGAACTGAGCGAATATAGGAATTCTTTTATGTGTCTTTCGGCGGCTGGACTGAAACTTACCGAGTACTTTTCCAGACATCCGCAAAGGATCTGGAAGAGTTCTTCAGGAGTGAAATCCTTGAACACCAAAGTGTGGTCGAACTCATAGACTCCGCCGTCAGACAGTTGCTCGGCCACGTTCTTGTTCGGAGCGTCCAGCTCAGCGAGAATCAGAGCGCACTCACCACCGCTCTCGACAGTCAATTCCTTGACTTTTAGTCGTATCTGTTCCACGCCGCGGCCGTAACCAAGCCTCGCCTCGTTGAATTTTGAATCATCGACATCTATGAATATCAATCCGTTACATGATTTCTTTACGGCTTCCTGAAGCACGGTGTCACAGTCGGCCTCTGAAACATTGAATATTCGTTCGCCTTTTATCTCTGTTATGTGGCTGTTGGCGATGAGGCGCATACCCTTGAGAATTGTGGCCATTATTTCGGCTACCGTGCTCTTGCCCGTGCCGCTCTTGCCGATGAACCTCCAGGACAGAAGTCCTTTGCCGACGTAAGGTTCTCCGATTGAATGGAGGTAGCGAGCCGAGCGGACGAAGTTGTGGATCGCTTGCTTGACATTGCTTAGGCCGGCAAGGTTGTCAAGCCGTCTCAGAGCCGAGTCAATGGCGGCATCGTCAAAGACCACATCTTTCTGTTTCTTGCCGATCACGACATCCTCGGGGAGAATCGTGCTGAGATCTTCGGCTGTCGGGTTTTCCATTTTTGAGGTTCTTGCCCCAAGTGTCGCAAGTATCTCGTTCTGAAGTAAGTTCGACACGAATCGTCCATTGCCGAAACGTGGGGAAGGCTTCTCGGACTCAGTTTGGATGATGGTCATCATGTTCTGTTCAGCTCCCTTGGTAAGATTGAATCCCTGCTTGCGGATCATTAGTTTTCCGATTTCCAAAAGTTCTTCGGTCGTGTAGTCCTCGAAATTGAAAACGTTCGGAAAACGACTCTCTATTCCTTCATTGCTTTCCAGAAGTTTCTTCATCGGAGCCGTGTATCCGGCGAGAATCACTACCATGTCCAGATTGTCCCTGCCAAGTTCCGTAAGAAGAGAGTTCATCATTATGCGCCCGAAATCCTTCTCGCCTCCCTCTACCAGTTGGTAGGCCTCGTCGATGAACAGGATGTTGCCCCGGGCCCTGGACAGCAAGTTGTTCATCTTGAATTCCGTCTCACCGATGTACTGACCGACCATCTGGCTTTTCTCCGTGCGTATCACCCTTCCACCGGACAGGATTCCCAATTCGGCGAACACCTTGCCGATTATCTCGGCCACGGTTGTCTTCCCGGTTCCCGGATTTCCGAGAAATGCCATGTGAAGGCGGGGCATGCTTGTCGGCAGTCCGAACTCCATCCGCTTGGATGCGAGTCTCACTGCGTTGAGGTAGTCCTTGACTTTTGTCTTGATCTTCGCCAGACCGATGAGTTCGTCAAGCTCGTTCATGGCGTCACCGGCGCGACCTCTGATCGAAGGAATGTCCTCTGGCAAGACCAAGCTCAGATCGTAGGCGTTGTCATTGCCGGATTCCCTTGAGAGACGACGGTACATCGCCGGAATGACGCGCTCATCGAAAAGCCGTTGGACAAACCTTGCGTTCTCGAAGTCCGGGCCGCGGAGATTGTACTTGTGCAGGATGAACATCTCCAGTTTTTTCCTTGCCTCGGAGGATAGGATTATGTCCCTGTCTCCACAACAATTGTCAGCGATACCGTACAGTTCCTCCGGTGTGAAATCCCCCATATAGATTGGCTCTTGGAAATGCTTTTTCAGTTCCGGGTAAGTGGCCAGAAGACTCTCCATACCTTTGGGCTCTCCGCTCAGCACAAGCATCCAGGAGGATTGTTTCATAGGGTCTTCAAGTTCATCGATGAGGCTTCGTACAATCTGCTGCTCTGTGTCGATGGCTTTGTTCTCGCTATGATAGAGTTCATGGGCGTTCTCAAAGACAAGAATTCCCCCGACCGCGCAATTCACCTCGCTGGAAACGGTGTTGTTGGATATTTTAGTGAGGGTTGTATACCTGATGATGTCACTGTCCAGCATACCGAGGCTTTTATATAGGTGCAACAGGTAGCGTACACAGTAACTTTTCCCGGTACCTGGATTTCCGATGAGAATGGTGTGCATCACCGGAAGGTTCTTCTTAAGATCCATGATGCCGCGGCGTTCACCGGTGGCGTGGCAGGTTATCACTTCCTCCATCCTCTTCTTTAGGTTGCCCCAGCCTGGCAGTCCGTTCACAATCTCCATGATCTCTTGTGGCGAGAGGGGGGCCGGATCTTCAGGCGCGGTCCCGGAGTCGGAATCATTGCCGGAACTCATCTCGGCTACCTTTTGTTCGAGAAGGGTGTCGAATTCCTTTTCACGATCTGATTCAAGTTTCCATAGAGCATAGGACATGCAGAAGTGGAAAGGAGTTTCATCCATCATGTCTCCGATCAACGACTCCTCAATGTCGGACCGATCCATGCCGTCTTCTATCCTGCTGTCAATCAGATCCATCAACTCTTGTTGCGCTGGATTGGGGTTCTTGAATATTTCAGAAAAATCATTTGCCGGAGGTGTCATAATCAATGTGGCTTTTTGCAATCAGCCACAAAAATAGTAAATATTCACCGTGATTAGCAACATTCAATCAATGAATATATTCATGATTCCTGCCGGTCATTTTGGAAGGGCAGGAATCGGTAAGTGATTGAGGAACAAAGAGTGAGTCCCCATCAATTGAGCATCAGACCGTTAATGATTTCAGCTGGATTCTGCGGAATGTGATAAGGTAGGCGGTCATGACCATTATGCCGGTGATGATCCAAGAGACAGGATAGACGAACATCAACGCATGGAAACCTTCCCAGACCGGACAGACGGTGTAAACCCAGGCGATGCGCAGGACACATGTTCCGAAGACCGTCAGCAGGGTCGGGAGCATCGACCGTCCCATGCCGCGCAGTGCTGACCCTGGGATCTCGTAGAGACATGCCAGTCCTTGGAACATCAGCACGGTCCGCATCCTGATCGTGCCGAAATCCTTCACCGTCTGGGAATCCGTGAACAGTCCGAGGAAAAAGTCGGGCCATCCGGCGAACACCCAGTTGAGCAAGGCACAGGAAAGAGTGCCTAACCCCATGCAGATCAGGAATATTCTTTTGACTCTGTCCATATTCCCGGCTCCGTAGTTCTGCCCCACGAAGCTGATCGCCGCCCCGTTGAACGCCGCGATGACATAGTAGCAGTACTGCTCGAAGTTCAAAGCCGCCGCCGAACCGGCGACCGCGTTGAAACCATAGCTGTTGATGCTGGCCTGGATGATCACGTTGGAGATGGAGAACACCACTCCTTGCAGTCCCGCCGGCACACCGATCTCCAGCATGTGCGAAAGTTCGTCCTTCTGGATGTGCATGTCGTCAAGGTGCAGCTTGTAAGGGTCTTGCTCCCGTAGCAGAATTTGGACCACCATCACCGCACTGAACAGGTTGGAGATGCCTGTAGCGATCGCCACACCTTCCACTCCCATGTGGAAGACGATGACAAACAACAGGTTGAGCACTGTGTTTATGATCCCGGCCCATATCAGGATGTAAAGAGGCCGCCGGGTGTCGCCGAGACTTCGCAGGATCGCAGACCCGAAATTGAAGATCATGATGAACGGCATGCCCAGAAAGTAGATCCGGAGGTATGACACCGCCATCCTCGTGACCTCGACCGGTGTCCCCATCATCCTGTGCACCGGCCCCGCTACCGCCGTTCCCAACACCGTCAGGAAAACGCCGCTGAGCAGCGCCACGACCGCTGAGGTGCTCACCGCACTGCGTATCTTTTCCCTGTCATTCTGCCCGATATGGTTGGAGATGACTGCGTTGGCACCCATCGATATGCCCACAAACAGATTGATCAGCAGATTGATAACCGGAGCGTTGCTTCCCACCGCCGCCAGCGCTTCGCTGCTTGCGAACCGTCCCACCACCGCCACATCCACCGAGTTGAACAGCTGCTGCAGCACGCTGCTCGCAGCCAACGGCAGCGCGAACAAAAGAATCTTCATGAACAACGGTCCATGAAGCATGTCGATCTCATTATGCCCAATTTGTTTGGATGCCATTATTTTTTCATTTAATATTTAAGCCTATGCTTACACTATGATTTGCCGAACCTCTTGAGGTCACTGCGGTAGCGGGCGTAGAAGAATATGCCGGCGAGGGTGAGGCCGATGGGGAAGCCCAGCCATATTCCGTGGATGCCGAGACTGGTCTTGAAGCCGAGGACGTATGCTGACGGAATCGCTATGAGATAGTAACTTACGAATGCGGCGTACATAATCGGCCTGACATCCTGGATGCCACGCAGGACGTTGGCGAAGCAGAGCTGGAGACCGTCGCCGAACTGGTAGGCGAAGAGCAGGAAGAAAAGCGACACAGCCATCGCCGAGACCTCAGGGGAGTCTGTGAATATTCCGGCGGCCTGGTAGCGGAAGCAGTACAGCAGCACCGACAGCGTGGCGGAGATGCCGAGTGTCATGAAGTAACCTTTGCGGGCATATTCACGGACAGACCCTAAGTCCTTTCTGCCGAAAGCGTTGCTGACGAGGATCGAGACTGCGAACGAGAGCCCCTGCATCATCAGGAAGAAGAGCTGCGAGATGGTGATGACCACTTGGTGAGCCGCCAGTTGGATGACTCCCAGCCAGCCTGCCATCACCGCGGCGAATGTGAATGTGGAGGATTCCAAGGCCATCTGGATGCCGACCGGGTAGCCCATCTTGAATACGGTTTTCATCTCGCCGCGGGAAAGGAGCGCCTCTTTGAACGCGCGGGCATATTCATTCATTTTCTTTGACTTGAATATGAATACGACGAACACGAGAAGAATCAGCGCTCTGGAGACGAGCGTGCTGATGCCGGCTCCGGTGAGCCCCATTTCCGGGAATCCGAGCTTGCCGTAGATCAGCACCCAGTTTCCGAATATATTCAGCAGGTTCCCGATCATCAGCAGGGTCATCGAGATCATCGGGCGGCATATTCCGTCCGTGAATTGCTTGAGGACATTGAATCCGAGGGCGAACAGGGTAGAGATTCCGATGATGGCGAAATAAGGCTTGATGTAAGGCATCAATTCAGGTGCCTGGCCGAAGTGATCAAGACAGAAGTAGATGATTGTAAGGAGAATGATGCTGATCCCGCCGATGATTCCGTTTGTCATGAGACCGTTTTTCACCGTGATCCCGATTCCTTTGATGTTGCCGGTCCCGTTGTCCGCACCGATCATCGGAGTCATTCCGGCGGCGAATCCCAACTCGGTAAGAATGAACAGGTTCATGACATTGTTGACGAATGATGACGCGGCGAGCTCATCCACGCTGTGCCACCCGATCATAATGTTGTCGGCGAACGCCAGAATGATCACGCACGCCTGTCCGAGCATGATCGGCAGACCGATCCTGAGTATTTCCCTTATTTTCTGCATGATGACAAATTTCGCCGCCTATGCGGTTGCTTTCCCCTTGCTGAGGATGATTGTGATCACCGCCGTGAGGATCAGCAGGATGCCGACTACCAGGTTGACGGTCAGAGCCTCGTGGAAGACAGTGAGTCCGATCACGACCGCAGTGAGCGGCTCAAGGGCACCCATGATGGCTGTCGGTGTGGAACCGATGATGCGCACGGCGATTCCCATAGAGACGAGCGAGAATACGGTCGGGACGATGGCGAGCATCAATGAATATCCCCATTCGCGGCCGGTGACAAGCGGCATGAGATGCCTTTCCGCAGATGTGAACGAGAACATGACCATCGACACGGCGCAGACGATAAGCACGTAGAAACTAAGCTTCATCGCCGACATGTCAAGCCTGTGGATTGTCACCCTGTGTGGCAAAGGAATATATTTGGATAACTTGCTGTGCCCGGTCCCCAGCTCGGATTCCGGTGCGGAGGCTCGGTTGGCCACGATGATGTAGAGTGCGTAGCTCAGGGCGGAGACCATGACCAGAAGCACTCCGACGGTACTGAGGACGGTTTCGCCGTCACCTTTGTAGAGAAGAAGGACTCCTACCAGCGAGAGCGCTATGGCTGCCGCTGTGGCCTTCGTGATCTTCTCTCCATAGAGCATGGCCATCAGGACGGCTGTCATCACCGGGTAAACGAAGAGCAGGGAGCAGGCGACTCCGCTGTCCAAGTATAGGAAGCTACAGTACAGTGTCAGCGAGGAGATCACGAACAGCAGTCCGAGGGCGGTCAGCGTCGAGAGTTCACCACGGCTGACCTTGAATGACTCGTATCCTGTCACTTCGACAGGCTCAGTGACCGAAGAATGTGGCTCGGTGGCGGAATCTTTTCCGGTCGCTGAGCTTGTCGAAGCGACCTTCCTCCCGGCGATCATCTTTCCTGCCATGATCATTCCGATGATCAGCGCCGCAAGTCCGTACCTGTAAAACAGTACCGACTCCACATTCAACCCCTCCTCGTAAAGGTACTTCGCACCCAGAGGGTTCACACCATAACTGACAGCGGCCAATATCCCGAAAAAGAACCCTTTGGCCTTGCTTTCCTTTGTCCTAACCATATTCCTTTTTCAAAATAAGGCTGCAAAGATAGCATTTTTCTTTTTTGTATATGTTCCTAACCGTCACTCCGCTTCCTGGAATATTCATAGATGGTTTTCTTTTGCTATTTTTGCAGGGAAAATGAGACAATTCGTGATCAGGCCGCTGAATGCGGCGGGACATATCACGGCTCAGCCGATGCGGAGGATGGTCAGGGAGGACTGGTCGTTCATCTATCTCATTTCCGGTGAGGTGCTTGCGGATGTCGATGGCCATCCCTATCTGTTGCGGGGGCAGGATTGCGCCTTGATCCCGCCGCAGTCGGCATATTCCGTGAAATATTTCAAGGATTCCATCGGGTATATGGGAGCGTTCTCTTCCGGGCTGCTGCGTAATTCCGGACATAGGGTGCTGAGACTCAGGGCGCCGAGTGTGATGACTGTTCCGATGGAGGACAAGGTTTTCTTCGATGAGCTTCTGATCAGAATGACCCGGTTCTCGGAAGATTTTCCTACGATTCAAGGATTGCTGGAAGTCCTGCTTGGAGAGTTTGACAACGTCATTCCTCAGAACAACGGAACCGCGTCAGCCAGACTTTGCTCCGCATATCTTGGCCGGGTCTTTGACACTTCACGTCCGTTCGGCGGAGTGTCCGGCTATGCGGAGGAACTGGGCGTGACTCCTAACCATCTGAACCGTGTGGTCAAGTCCGAGACAGGGCGCAGTGCGGGAGAGTGGATAGAGAACGCGCGTCTTGCTTTGGCCAGAACCCTTCTCCATGATCATGGCATCCCGATCTCAGAAGTATCCTACAGGCTTGGCTTCGAGGATCCAGCCTACTTTTCGCGCTTCTTCAGAAAACTGGTCGGAATGTCACCGACTGACTTCAGAGGCATGTAATCAATCCTTTAAAACAGTGGGCGTCCGGTACCTGCAGGCCATGGCGGCCTACGCGCTTCGCGCGCCCTATCCGGGTGAATGGCCGCCATGACCTGCCGGCACCGGAACGCAGAGGCTGTGCTATGCATAAAAAATCCAAGCCGAAATCTGATTATCATAAGTTTGCAAACTGCGTTGGGACTATCTTTGCGCCCGAATTTGTCCGATATGCTTGCATCCTTATTGACATCCTTACTGATAGCGTCCACTCCGGTGACAGAGGTCAAAGATACGATCACCGGTTCGGTCTTGACCTCTTCCGTGAAACGGTCGGCCTCAATCACAGGGGTGACCTCCATCACTTCGTTGACTATGAGGAATATGGAAGAAAGAGGAATCTCGTCTCCCAAGGATCTTTCATCCGTGATTCCGGGGTTGAATATGCCGGACTATGGCACTTCGATGACCTCGACGATCTATGTCCGTGGCCTTGGTTCCAGGATGGACAATCCGGTCATCGGACTCTATGTGGATGACGTGCCGATTCTGGACAAGAACTGCTACGATTTCGCTTTCTCCGACATCCGCAGGATTGATTTTCTGCATGGACCTCAAGGAACCCTCTACGGACGCAACTCGATGCTCGGAGTCCTTTCCATCGAGACACTTTCTCCAACCGCATACCAAGGCACGAGAGGCACCATTGAATATGGCAGCGCATCCTCTTTGTCCGCGAAACTCTCGACCTACAAGGGCCGGTTCGGGTTCGCCGCCGCCTACGGACATACCGACGGATTCTTCATCAATGAATATGACGGATCCAACTGTGGCCTTTCGGACTCATTCTCAGCCCGTGCGAGATTCGTCGGCGGAATCGGTAAGGTCTCCTTGGATAACATCTTGACAGTCTCGTACATAGACCAGACCGGTTATCCGTATCGAAAATTGATGGCAGGAGAACTTCTCCCGGTGGATTACAACGACAAAAGCGGCTACCGTCGCTTCTTTCTTATGGACGGATTCCGTCTCAAGACCGAATGGCGGAACTGGAAAATCAGTTCCGTCACAAGCCTCCAGGCTCTTTTCGATTCTATGGATATGGATCAGGATTTTACACCGATGTCAATGTTCACCTTGAATCAGGATCAGAAACAAAGTGCTTTGACTCAGGAGTTTATATTCATACCAAAGGCGCATCCTGTTTGGTGGGATAGCCAGACCGGACTGTTCGCGATGGTGAAGCTGAACAAGATGTCCGCTCCTGTGCGTTTTCTGGAAGACGGCATAAAGTCGTTGATTCTGGACAACGCCAATTCCGGAATCCCGCAGGAATTGGGAAAATTGAATATTCAAGAAGAGAATTTCTTGATTTACAGTGATTTCAATATCGCTCTTGGCAATGTGGCTGCCTACCACGAGTCGTATTTCAAGACTGGCCGTTGGACATTCACTGCCGGATTGAGACTTGACTTTGAGGCCGGCCGGATGCGTTATGATTCCGGCTCGGACATCCATTTCATCGTCTCGCCTGCAATGTCTGAATATATCCCTTTCAGCACAAGGAGCAACGGAACGGAAACGGTGCGTTATGCCCAATTGCAGCCGAAGTTGTCGGTTTCGTATGACGCCACGTCCGAGCGTATGCGGTCCAAAGGTTTGAATATGTCTTTACTTGCATCCGTCTCGGAAGGTTACAGGTCTGGAGGCTTCAACACGCAGATCTTCTCGGACATCCTGCAGAACAAGATGATGTCAGGGATGATGGAAAAGTTGGGAATACATCTGGACGGGCAGAAAGACCTTTCCGGTGCGATGATGACATACAAGCCTGAGCGATGTCTTGACTATGAGATAGGAGGCCGGATCGGTCTTGATGCCCGTGGACACCGCCTGGAGGCCTCCTTGACAGCTTATCGTGTGGATTGCCGGAACCAGCAGATGACCGTCTTCCCTTACGGAAATGGAACCGGGCGTATGATGGCTAACGCCGGCAGATCCCGTAGCCTTGGGGTTGAGGCGGAAGCTTCCTGGATGTGGAAAGGCCTCTCCGTATCGTTCGCCGGAAATCTGATGGACGCCCGTTTTGTTGACTATAATGACGGCCGTGAAGACTGGTCCGGCAACCGGATACCATACTCTCCGGCTTCAACCCTGTACTTGAGGTGCGGCTATAAGTTCCTGACAGGTGGACGTTTCCTGCGTTCGGTCTCCTTGAACGCCGACATCAATCGCAGCGGAAGAATCTACTGGAACGAAGCCGGAGACATAAGCCAACCGCCATATTCTTTGATAGGCACGGATGTCCGTCTGGCCACATCAAAGGCGGAACTTTGGCTAAAAGGGCAGAATCTCGCCGACACTGAATATTCCGTTTTCTATTTCAAGTCTGTCGGCAATTCTTTCTTCCAGACCGGGAAACCTCGTCGGTTCACAATAGGATTATCAATCAATCTGTAATGAATATGAAAAAAATCTTTATGCTTTTGCTGGCGGTCATGCCGCTGCTGACAATGTCCTGCTCCAAAGAGGATGGTGATGTGGAAAATCCTTTGCTTTCAGGGAATTATGAATATTCAGGAACAATGACCGTGACAGCGGACGGCATCGATAATGTCTCAGAGGAAGTCAAGGTGGAGGTTCGGATAGATGAGACTGCCAAGACCCTTGACATTATGTTTTACAAGGTGACGTTCGTCCCTCAGATGCCGGTTTCACTGGACGTGTCTGTCCCAGGAGTCGGATTCGAGGTCAAGAACGGTACCATTGAACTTTCGGCCGATGGGATAGTCCCTCTCTCAGGCGGAACCTTGCCGTTCCCTAAGTACACAGTCACAGGCCTTTCCGGCACATTGACCGATTCCGGAATCTTGATGAAACTGAATTTCGGGGAATATCCGGTCGCCTACGAGGGGCAGAAACTTGCCGACTGATATTCTTTAAGTCCACAGTCGCAAAAAGGAAAGAAAACGCACCTGTCATGGTTCAATTTGATCATGAGTGTATCACTTTGGCTTGGAAATGTTCCTCTCGTAAATCCGAGTATGTGTCCTTCCGGAAAAATCGCTATCTTTGAGGCCGTTTTGAAAAGGACAATAATTAAAATTTAATGAATATGAGATATTCGGAAATCGTGAAGCGTGCGGTGTCTGCGGTGAGTCTGACACTGCTGCTCTCAGTCGGTACGATGGCGGCTGATGTGAATGGGTGGCATAATCCACTGACTGAAAGGACAAAAGGACCGTTCGGGACCTGCTGGACATTTGACAGGGGGAACATTGATTTCGGGACTAACGCTCCGGAGATCAAGGTCCGGTACGTGCTTGAGGGCAGGAATATTCCTAAAGGGGCTACAGAGATGGCTTCTCTGGGAGTTGACCTCTATGACATCGACAACGACGGCGGATTCCACCTGTTGAACGGGACTTCCGATCTTGGGAAGGCTGCAAGTGACACGATAACATTTTGTTTCCGTGTTGATTATGGAAAGTCAGCCAAGAACGGTAACGAGTTCAGGCTTTATCTTCCGCTTTACAACGAGGTGAAGTGGATGGAAATTGGAGCCGATGGCGGAACCTATTTCCATTTCGAGCCGGTGCCAGTTGAGAAGGCCGTGGCGTTCTACAATGTCCCGGTTGAGGCTGTGGACAGGCCTTCCAAGGCGGTAAGGAACATCATCCAGAGAAAGGCTGACTTTCCTGTGAAGGTCGTCAGCAAGAAAGAAAGCAAAAAGTCAGGCTATTTCATCGCCGTGGACGGGGCCAAGGCTGACACGGTGGCCACACTTGAGGCGATCTTCAACGCTCTCGGCACAACGGCCAATCTGCCTGATATTCTGAAACCACTGAGACAGCGCCGCGATTTCACTTTCTATGATTGGACCGAAAGACATTCCAGAGTCCTTTATCGTGAAAGGCACATCGCCCCTAATCCGGAGATCGTGATGATAGGCAATTCCATAACCCATTACTGGTCAGGCGAACCGAGCCACAAGACCTGGCACGCTGGCGTGGATTCGTGGAACGACATATTTGCTGACCGAAACGTCATCAACTGCGGCTACGGCTGGGACCGTCTCGGGAATATGATGTGGCGTATGATGCACGAGGAGCTGGACGGCTTCTCCGCCAAGCACATCTTCGTGATGGCCGGCACGAACGACATCTACAGCCGCACTGAGGAAGCCATTGCCGAAGGAATGGTCGGACTTATTGAATATATCCGTGTGAAACAGCCGACAGCCCGCATCCACATAGTCCACATCTATCCTCGCAGAAAGGCAATCGATAGGGTTGACAAGGTCAACGCCACTGTGGATGAACTGCTTAAGTCAAGCGACCTCACGAACTACGACATCGTGGACGTGAAGTCTGTCCTCACCAAGGCTGACGGCAAGTTAGACGAATCCCTCTTCAGGGACGGACTCCATCCGAATGAAGAGGGATACCGCAGAATCGCGGAAGTCTATCGTAAATATATTCAGAATTAATTACTTTCCGTACATCTCCTTGCGGTTCGCTGATCCGCTCGGAACCGGAGCCTCAGGGTCGTCGATTGTGGAATCCACAGTTCTGGCGACCTTTCTCGTCACATTGGTTTCAAGGAAGCGGATCTGGTCTGCGAACGTCTCCACCATCGAATCCGCGATCTCGTGCTTGTGGTCCTTGAAGCGGAAAGCGTTATAGACATAACCGTTTTTCTTGAATATCTTGACGAGCTTGTCCGTGCCGGCGAACACCCAGTTGAACACCCGTATGTTCCCGTAGTTCACGACCTTGTCGGCCGTGCCGTGGAAAAATGCGGTCGGAGCCGGAGTCTGCGAATATTTCGGCATCCCCTCGCGGGACAGGATCGCCCCCGAGAACGACATCACTCCGGCGTAACGGAATCCTTCGGGCAGAGCCTCCGTGGCTTTCCCGTTGCAGAGCATCCACTCGGTCTCAAGAACGGTCATCGCACCGGCTGACGATCCGCAGATCACCAGATTGTCCGGATTGACTTTCAGCGTCTTGGCGTTGTCGATGATGTACTTCGTGGCGCTGAACAGATCCTCGCTGGCGATTCTGACCGAGTGGTAGAACTGCTTGACCGAGCCTATTCCGCCCTTTGTCTTCACGCCTTTCATCCCGAGGCGGTAGTCGATGGTGAGCACCGTGTAGCCTTCGTCGTTGAGCATCTTGAACCAGGGAACATATTCCTTGTGGCTGCGCTCTCCGCCCTTGAATCCGCCTCCGAAGACAAAGACGATCGATGGTTTCTCGTTGCCGTTCAGAGTGGTCTCGCTTCCGGCCGTGGCGAGATATTCATCAAGGAAAAGTGAGTTCCCGTCTTTCACGGCGAATTGATAGGTGCCCGACGGTGAATATTTTTCCTGAGCGTTAGCCTTGCCGCTTGTCAGGAATCCGGCGATGATGGCGACCAGCGCCATGAATTTCTTGAAGATCGTGTTCATATTCATTAAGATTTTTGTTCGTCATCCGTGGCTGCGATAAGTCTGCGGATCGGTTTGAGTTCGGAGAAGAATCGTGCCGCTATCACTCTGAGCACTGTGTAGGCCGGAATGGCTACCAGCATTCCTATGATTCCGCCGAGATGCCCCGCCATCAGCAGCACTATGAATATCTCCAGAGGGCTGGACTTGATGCTGGTCGAGTAGATCAGAGGCTGGAACAGGAAATTATCCACCAACTGGGTGCAGATGAAGACCGCCAATAGTGTGATTATCACCATCATAAAGTCTGGATAGACTCCGATGGCGGCGGCGCTGCTGTATTTCAGAACGATACCGAGGATGGTTCCGATGGCTCCGCCGATCCACGGCCCCACGTAAGGGATCACGTTCAGAAGACCGGTCATAAAGGCGATTCCGACGGCCGGGTAGAATCCGATCCTCGCTATCAGCCAGAGTCCGAGGAAGTTGAGAAGAGCCACGCCGAGGACTTCGACCATCAGTCCGACAAAATAGCGGGTCAGAAGATGCTCGATGTCTCCGATGGCGCTGATGGCTGTTTTCTCGACCTTGTCAGGCACAAGCGAGCCGACAATCCTGCGGAAAAGGGTCTCGTCTTTCACGAAAAAGAATCCGATGAACATCACCGAGAACAGACCGATGCCGAAGGAGCCTAAGGCTGAGGCCACGGAGCCGACGACTGAGGTCACGGAAGAAAGGTCGAAGGCGTTCTTGATCCAGCCAAGCACAGCGTCTTGGACTTTGAAGTCTCGTCCCATGGATGGCAGCCTGTCGATCAGCCAGACGTTCACCTTGTCGAACCAGACGGTGATCTCCGAAGCCTTGAAAGAGGCGGACTGGAGGTTGCCGGAGACGTTGGTTATGATGCTGGAGAATACAGGGATGATCTGAGTCACTATTCCCAAGAATATCACCAGAATCAGGAGGAGTGAGACTATCGCGGCCAGCCAGTCCGGAGCACTTTTGCCTTTTATCCTTATGTGCTTCAGACCTTTCATTATCGGCCTTCCCAACAGGGAGACCACCGCGGCTATGATAATATAGACCAGCACGCTCCTGAAATACCAGCAGAAGGCTGCGGTCATGGCCGCCGCCGCAGTCCAGATTATGTAACGGGCAAGTCTGTCCGTGCTTCTTTCCTCGTTCATTGTCGTTCTTTTTCTTGTGCTTACAAATGTAACAAAATTTCCGTAATAGTAATGTCGCTTCGATGCTTCGGCAAACTCAGCAACCACAGGCTCCGCGACCAGACGGTCTCGGTCGCAGAGCCTGTCGAAGCGACTTGCAGAACCAGAGAAAATTACTTAATATTGTAAATTATACTTTGAAAAACATTTATGGAAATAAGAATATCCGACGAACTCAACGACATAATCCGCTACGCCAGAGATGAAGCCATGCGGACCGGCAGTTACGGCATAGGCCCAGACCACTTGTTCCTGGGGGTCCTCCGGCACGGCGACAACGCCGCCTTCAGGACAGTGACAGGCCTGGGAATTGACGCTGACAACTTCAAGCGGTTCATCGACAGTCATATATTCACAAACGAACCGATCCCTTATGCGGAATCGGACAAGATCTCGTTCACCCGTTACGCCCAGAACGTCTTGAGCATCACCGTTCTGGAGGCTTCCAAGCAAGGCGTTACCGAGGCGAACTCCCTGCATCTTCTTCTGGCCCTTTGCCGCACGACCGAGAATTATGGCCAGGCCTATCTGCGGCAGCACGGAGTGGATTACGGTCGTCTGTTGTCGTATATGCGTGACGAGGGGATGCTGGGTAAGGATCCGGAGCAAGAGGATGACAAAAGTGAGGATGGCCAGCAGGAGACCAATCAGGAATCCAAACCGGAGAAGAGCGTGATCGAGGACTTTGGCTTTGACCTCACGAAGGCCGCCGCCGAAGGAAAACTGGACCCCGTTGTCGGCAGGGAGACCGAGATTGCCCGTGTCATAGAGATCCTTGGGCGGCGCAAGAAGAACAACCCGATGCTTATCGGCGAGCCCGGAGTAGGAAAGTCCGCGATAGTCGAAGGGATCGCATTGAGGATAGCCGGTGGAAGCATATCCCCGGCCTTGGCCAAGAAACGCCTGATTTCCTTGGATATAGCCTTGGTTGTCGCCGGAACGAAATACCGTGGGGATTTCGAGAAGCGCCTCAAATCGATAATCAAGGAGGCAAGCTCAAACCCGGACATAATCCTGTTTATTGACGAGTTCCACACTATTGTCGGAGCCGGTGGCGCGCAGGGAAGCCTGGATGCGGCCAATATCCTGAAACCGGCCTTGGCCCGCGGCGAGCTCCAGTGCATCGGAGCCACGACTATGGACGAGTTCGCCAAGATTGTTGAGAAGGACGGGGCTCTTGACCGGAGATTCCAGAAGATTGTCGTGGAACCGACTGACATCCAGCAGTCCATCACGATTCTGGAGAACCTCAAGCCGAATTATGAGGATTTCCACAAGGTTGCCTACAGTGATGAGGCCATAGAGGCCTGCGTCCGTCTGACTGACCGTTACATCACCGACAAGTCTCTGCCTGACAAGGCGATAGACGCTCTTGACGAGGCTGGCTCGATGATCCGTCTGAATCTGACGAAGGACAAGAGGACGGGAAATATAGTTGATGCCGAGGACATAGCCACGGTCGTCTCGAAGATGACCGGAATCCCTGTCAACAAGGTCGCCGAGTCCGAGGGCAACAGGATAATGAAGATGAAAGGCAGGCTCCAAAGCCGAATCATAGGCCAGGACGATGCCATCGAGAAAGTCGTGCGCGCTATCCAACGGAACCGAGCCGGGCTGAAAGACCCGAACCGCCCGATCGGCACGTTCCTCTTCTTCGGTCCGACCGGAGTAGGCAAAACCCAACTCGCGAAATGCCTTGCTGAATATCTTTTTGATTCTCAGGAGAATATGGTCAGAATCGATATGAGTGAATATATGGAAAAATTCACCGTGTCCCGTCTTGTCGGAGCGCCTCCCGGCTATGTCGGCTACGAGGAGGGCGGGCAGCTCAGCGAGCGGGTGCGCAGGAAACCTTACTGCGTAGTGCTGCTGGACGAGATCGAGAAAGCCCATCCTGACATATTCAACATTCTGCTTCAGGTGCTTGACGAGGGTCGCTTGACGGACAGCAATGGCCGCGTCGTGAGCTTCAGGAACACCATCGTCATAATGACCTCCAACGTCGGCAGCCGCGAGCTTGATGAATATGGCAGCGGGGTCGGTTTCGCCACTTCCGGGAAGAGCGTCTCGAAGAACCGTCAGAGTGTCTTGGAGAAGGCCATCAGAAAGTCTTTCCCTCCGGAGTTCATCAACAGGGTGGACGAAAGGATATTCTTCAACGCTTTGACCAAGGAGGACATCGAGAAGATCATCGACATCGAGTTGAAGGATCTCCGGTCCAGGGCAGAGGAGGCTGGCTACAAGTTGGTTGTCACCCCTTCCGCCAAGCGCTTCATCGCTGACGCCGGTTTCGATCCGGCTTTCGGGGCGAGGCCTTTGAAGAGGGCCGTGATGAAATATGTCGAGGATCCGGTGTCGGAGTTCATCATCTCCGACAGGATTCTTCAAGGCAGGAGGAAGAAGGGCTCTTCCGGGCTCAGGACTCTCCGGGTCGGCCTGACGGCGGACAAGGAGAACACCCTCGTCTCCTTGAAGGAAGAGGAGACTGCCTTGGCTGTCAAATGATTATGCGTTCTTGACGGCTCCCTCGAACTCCAGTCCCATATCACCCATTATCTCCATAAGGGCTGTGAACGATGATTCTGACGAGATCATTGAGGCGAGCTTTTCGAGATTATATTCAGTGTTTCTCATAACATTGTGTTTTTTGTTTCTGATGCAAAGGTAGTGCGCGCTTGTGCCAAAACGCTGTACAAGCGCGAAAATATTTTTCATCGGGAACGGAGGCTTCGGGCACTGTTGTCTCTCTCGGTTTTTTTTACTAATTTTGCGTGTTTAACTATAATGTATTCAACATCGGAATATGGATATTGAGGAAAAGAAAGAGGAAGGCCAGACCGGCATCATCGAACCGGTTGAGATTGACCACGAGATGCGTACCGCGTACATCGACTATTCGATGTCCGTTATCGTCTCGCGTGCGCTGCCTGATGTCAGGGATGGTCTGAAGCCTGTGCAGAGAAGGGTTCTGTTCGGAATGGACGGCCTCGGCCTGTCATATTCAGGGCCTACACGTAAGTGCGCCAAGATCGTCGGCGAGGTGCTCGGTAAGTACCACCCGCACGGCGACTTCAGTGTGTATGACGCTCTCGCCAGGCTCGCTCAGCCTTGGAACCAGCGTTACCCTATGATTTTCGGTCAGGGTAACTTCGGATCTATGGACGGTGACCCTGTCGCCGCCATGAGGTACACCGAGGCCAAGCTTCAGAAGATGACAGACGACGTTCTTGCCGACATCGACAAGAACACTGTGGATATGACCCTTAACTTCGATGACACCGAGGAGGAGCCGACAGTACTGCCTACAAAGGCTCCGCTGCTTCTTCTGAACGGTTCGTCTGGTATCGCCGTCGGAATGGCCACGAATATGGCTCCGCACAATCTGGGCGAGTGCTGTGACGCGATCTGCGCCTACATCGACAACCCGGACATCGACACGGACGGGCTGATGCAGCACATCAAGGGACCTGACTTCCCGACCGGAGGCATCATAATGGGTGTCAGCGGGATCAAGGAGGCCTACGAGACCGGCCGCGGTAAGGTTGTCGTGAGGGCCAAGACCGAGATCGAGGTCGCTGACAACGGCCGTGAGACCATCGTTGTGACCGAGATTCCGTATATGGTCAACAAGAAGGAGATGATCGAGAAGATCGGCCAGATGGTCGAGGACAAGAAGATCGAGGGCATCACCTACATCAACGACGAGACCTCCCGCGAGGGTGTCCGCGTCGTCATCAGGGTAAAGCAGGGCAGCAACTCCAGCGTTGTGCTAAACACCCTGTTCAAGTACACCCAGCTCCAGTCCAGCTTCGCGTTCAACAATGTCGCCCTGGTCAAGGGTCGTCCGAGAACGCTGTCCCTCAAGGATATGATCGCCAATTTCGTGGAATTCCGCCACGATGTCATCATCAGAAGGACCAGGTTCGAGTTGGAGAAGGCTCAGAAGAGGGCGCACATTCTGGAAGGTCTGCTGAAGGCCATCGATGTCATCGACGAGATCATCCACATCATCAGGCATTCAGCCAATGTGGACGAGGCCAAGGCCGAGTTGATCTCACGGTTCGAGTTCACCGATGCCCAGGCGACAGCCATTGTCGAGATGAGGCTCCGTCAGCTGACCGGACTGGAGAGGGAGAAGCTTCAGGCTGAATATGACGAGCTTGAGAAGTTCATCGCCCGCTGCAACGAGATTCTCGGAAGCGTCGAGGAGCAGATGAAGGTCATCAAGGCTGAGACCATCGAACTCAAGAACAAATACGCCGACCCGAGAAGGACCGAGATCCGTCCTTCGGCCGAGGAATTCAACCCGGAGGACTTCTATGCCGACGAGGATATGGTCATCACGATCTCCCACCTTGGCTACATCAAGAGGACCCCTCTGACCGAATATCGTACCCAGGCCCGCGGCGGAGTCGGAATGAAGGGAAGCGCGACAAGGGACGAGGACTTCATCGACCACATCTACATCGCGAATATGCACTCGACGATGCTGCTCTTCACCCAGGCCGGACGCTGCTACTGGCTCAAGGTCTATGAGATTCCGGAAGGATCAAGGGCCTCGAAGGGCCGCGCCATCCAGAACGTGCTCAGCATCCCGGACGACAAGATCCTTGCGTACATCAACGTCAAGACCCTCAAGGATCCTGAATATGTGAACGGCAACAACATCGTGCTCATCACAAAGAGGGGTATAATCAAGAAGACATCCCTGGAGGCATATTCACATCCAAGGACAGCCGGCGTGAACGCGGTCAACCTGCGTGAGGGTGACGAACTTGTCGAGGCGTTGCTCACCAACGGCAACGAGGATATATTCATCGCCGCCCGTGAGGGACGCTGCTGCCGCTTCGATGAGACGGACGCCCGCCCAATGGGAAGAAACTCCACCGGAGTCCGTGGCATCAATATTGAAGACGACGATGAGGTCATCGGAGCCATCAACTATGATCCTAAGGCAGAGGACGCTTCCGCGCACACCGTGCTTGTCGTGAGCGAGAACGGATTCGGCAAGAGGACCGACTTCGATGAGTACAGGATCACCAAGAGGGGAGGAAAGGGTGTGAAGACCATCAGCATCACCGAGAAGACCGGCAAGCTGATCGCCATCAAGAACGTGACCGAGAACAATGATCTGATGATCATCGAGAAGTCCGGCCTCACAATCAGGATGGCAGTCTCCGACATCAGAGTGGCCGGCAGGGCGACCCAAGGTGTGAAACTGATCAACATCAAGAACGGTGACTCGATCGCCGCCATCTCGACTGTCGAGAAGAGTGGTGATGAGGAACAGCAGGCTGCCGAGGAAAACGCCGAGGCACCTCAGGAATAGATTATTTAGAAACAACTAAATACCAATAATCAGATGAAAAAGACATTGATTGTTTTGGCATTGCTCGCTTCCTTCCAGGTAGCGGATGCCCAGTCTAACGTGAACTCTGCCGCCAAGGCGGTCGAGAGTGCCCTCGCCGCTTCCCAGAACGAGAAGAAGGCTACCAAGGTAGCCACCTGGATGAAGCTTGCCCAGACTTATGTGGACGCTTACAGCGCACCGGCCGGAAATGTTTGGCTTGGCGCGGATATGAACGCTCTTCAGCTTTCTATGGCTGGAGAGAAACCTTCATCCGTGGAGACCGTCACCCTTGGTGGCGCTCAGTACACCAAGCAGGTTTACGAGAACAAGAATCTCTATTTCAACGCCCAGGGCCAGCTTTCAATCATTGAGGTGACCAAACCGGTTGTCGAGGATGCCCTTGCAAAGGCTCTTGAGGCCTACAAGAAGGCTTATGAGATTGATGAGAAGCATTCCAAGGACAAGGACATCAGCGCCGGAATCAAGACCATCACCGAGAAGTTTACCCAGGAAGCCTACAACGCTTACACGTTTGGTGACGTGAAGAAGGCTGAGGAGTTCTTCGAGGCCGCTTACGAGGCCGCCGCCCAGAAGCCTTACGCGCAGATCGACACCAACTCCCTGTACAACGCCGCTTTCACATCCTGGAGCACAGGCAATTTCTCCAAGGCCAAGGATATGTTCGACAAGTGTCTTGGCTATGGCTACTACGGTGACAACGGTGAGGTTTACGCCAAGCTTTCAGACTGCGTCTCACACATTGACACCACCAGCACCGGCAAGGCTGCCGCCAAGGATTACCTTGAGCAGGGCTTCCAGAAGTTCCCGACGAGCGAGAGCATCGTATTCGGCCTCATCAACTACTATATGACAAGCGGTGAGGGAACCGACAGGCTGTTCGAACTTCTCCAGCAGGCAAAGACAACGTCTCCGGACAACGCTTCCCTCTACTATGTCGAGGGGCAGGCATACAAGCAGCTCGGTGATCTGGACAAGGCCGCCAAGGCTTACGATGAGTCCGCCGCCAAGGATCCTAAGTACGTCTTCGCTTACATCGGAAAGGGTCAGATGTACTATGACAAGGCTCTTGAGCTTCAGGAAAAAGCTCAGAACGAGCTTGATGACACCAAGTATATGGCTCTCGTACAGGAATTCGAGGTCACCCTCAAGAAGTGCATTGATCCGTTCGAGCAGGCTTATGTTGTCTGCGAGGACGCCGCCATCAAGTCAACGATCGCAGAGTACCTCAAGCAGATCTACTATCGTTTCCGTGACCAAGATCCTAAGTTCCAGGCCGGCTACGAGAAGTACAACGCTCTTCTGAACAACTAATCCGGCAAATGACCGTCTCGGAAGTCCGTGGCGGTTAAGTGCTTGATAGATAATAAATAAAGCAATCACCTCCTGCTGGGCTCGGCAGGAGGTGATTGCTTTATTATCTGATTGTCAATCAGTTGTCTGCCACGGGCGATTCCTCGGCCTCCTTGCGGTCGAAGGCCTTGACGATCTTGCCTACGAGGGGGTGGCGGACGATGTCCTCATTGGTGAAGATGATGGTGCTGACTCCCTTGATGTTCTTCAGGAGGCTTATGCCTTTCAGAAGGCCGGAATCCTCGCGGCGGGGGAGATCGACCTGGGTCGCGTCACCGGTCACGATGAACTTGGCGTTCATGCCCATTCTGGTGAGGAACATCTTGAGCTGGGACAGATTCGTGTTCTGGGCCTCGTCCAGGATGACACATGCCCGGTCCAGCGTCCGGCCTCGCATGTAGGCCAGCGGGGCGATCTGGATCGTTCCCTCCTCGATGAACTCCTGCAGTCTCTTGGGTGGAATCATGTCGCCGAGAGCGTCGTACAATGGCTGGAGGTACGGATCCAGCTTGTCCTTGAGGTCTCCCGGCAGGAATCCCAGCCGTTCCCCGGCCTCGACGGCAGGACGGGTCAGGATGATCCGCTTTATCTCACGGTTTTTCAACGCCCTGACAGCCAAAGCGATCGCTATGTAGGTCTTGCCGGTTCCGGCCGGGCCGACGGCAAAGACGAGGTCATTCTCGAAATAGGCCTTGACCATCTCCTGTTGGGTCTTGTTGCGGGCCTTGATCGGTTTGCCTTCCGTGCTGTGGACGATGATGGCCTCACCGTTGAGCCTGAAGTTGTTGGGAGAGTTCTCCCCGTCGAAGATGTCCTCCACGTCGAAGGCCGTGAGATTCATCTTGTGCATTCTCCGGTCAACCAGCTCGGCGAATTTCTGGTTGAATTCCTGTATGTCGTTCTCCTTGCCGTCCAGATGGATCTCGTTGCCTCTGGCGACAACCTTAAGTCCGTGAAAATAAGAGCAGAACTCTTCGAGTATCTTGTTCCCGACCCCGAAGATCTCGATGGGGTCGATGGCATCAAGCGTTATTGTCTTCTTCATTATCAATCAATAATTCCAGTTTCTCTCTTAACCCTCTCGTAGGATGTGACCATCTTGTCGTAGTCCCAAGGATTACGCCACAGGTCGCGTTTCCCGAGATATTCCTTGACGGGGATTGTGGTGTAGCCGCGCGTCAGATGCCCAGGTCTGGAGCACCAGGTAAGGGTCAGGAGCGGCTCAAGCATATTCCTGTTCCCAAGCCAATCCTTTGTGAAACGCAGTGTCACCATCATCCCGATCTGAGTGTTCGGGGCGCTCATGTTGGAGATGAAGTTGCCCAATGAATATACCACCGGAACCTGCCGCATGCTTTTCCCGTTTTGCACGATCATCGTTGTCGTGTCCTGAAGCACATGTGGGTGCGCCCCGATGACAGCGTCGCAACCTTTTCCGGCCAACCATCGCGCCAACCGTTCCTGCGAGGCGGAATGCCTGAGGACATATTCAGCGCCCCAATGAGGCAGGGCCACGATGAAGTCCGCGCCGGATTCCTTTGCTCTTTGAATCGCTCCGGCAATCTCAACTGTGTCAATCCGGTGGACTTTAGGAAACGCTTCCTTGATTCCGCAGTTCGTGCCGTAGGTGAAGTTGATGAACGCGAGACGGATGCCCTTCGACACGACTTTCAGCGGGAAGCGCAGCGAGTCATCCATTGCGGAAACCGCTGCTCCCGTGTGCCTTACGCGTCCCTCCTTCTCCATTCTTGAATATATTCCCAGCGTCCTTTCGATTCCTTCCCGCCCTTTGTCAAGAATATGATTGTTTGCGGTCAGGAATATGTCCACTCCGCTTCCGGCGATGCTTTCGGCGTAGCTGTCCGGCGCCGAGAAACATGGATAGCCGGTGTAAGGCTTTCCCGCAAGCGTGAATTCCATGTTCGCCACGGCGATGTCCGCCTCCTTGATAAGATGCTCCACCTTAGGAAAGCACTCCGAGAAGTCGAAAGTGTCCTCTCCGGTCCTTGCGTTGGAAATCTGATCCCGGTGCATCATCATGTCACCCATGATCACGACGTTCACAGTGTCGGGCGTATGGAAGGATGGATGTGGAATATTCAGTCCTTTTATAAGGTATGATCCGGCCTTGCCCGTCCATGATGGAAAACCCTCACGGTGGTTTTGTGCCGCCGCAGAGCCGGTAAAAGCAAGGAACAGTCCGATTGTCAGAATTTTCCGCATGCACAAAGATAATAATACACACTGGATTTCCGTGCCGTTTCGTAACCTTTTGTGAAAATATTCTGATTAAACGCTTGCATTTATCAAATATATTCGTAAATTTGCAACCTCTAACACGGTGCGATTAGTTCAGTTGGTAGAGCACCAGATTGTGGTTCTGGGTGTCGTGGGTTCGAGCCCCACATCGCACCCCAACGAAAGGACGGAAGTTAATAGCTTTCGTCCTCTTTTTTTGGTGCAACTCAACCCTTTTTTTGATGATGGGGGAGACTGTCTTAAAAGTATAATTACCATCTCCGAGGATTGAAAATTCGTTGTCGCCCCTGTATAGGGGGTACAGACTTATCAGCTCTCGCCGAGACTTTTTCAGACAGTCTGGGGGGGCTATGGAGGCTAATGGCTTAACTATTAATGAGATGATATGGTGTACTCCATGCCATTGGGAGTAGAGTGTTGTAATTACCTTGTATCAAGTGATTTATCCTCCACAGGTTGGCTGCGTCAGCGTTGGCAGCGTTGACAGCGTTGGCAGCGTCAGTGAGTGAGCGTTCCGCCCCAACCAAGACGAAGAGTTATTCCTGCGGTGTCAGGGTAAAGTGATCCTTTGTCTGCGTAAAGGCCGATGCTGAGAAGGGTCGTGTTTCCAATTACGCGTTTAGGCAACGTGAGCTCCAATGCTCCTGAAACCTGCCTTGGAACCGAATTATAGAACGGGTCTGATTGGCTGTACTTTCCGAAATTCTTACTGTATGTAACTTTCAATAAGTAGGGTACTTTTCTGAATATTTTTCCTCCCAGACCGACATTCCACGCGATGATTCTGTTGTTGGACACTCCCTTGGTGATTCCGTTCTCATCCTTAGGGGTAAGAGTGAAAAGAGGAAGCCCTATCGAACGCCCATTGTAAGTCCATGCGGACTGATATTCACCATTGTTGAAATAATTGTCGCAACCACCTACGATGTAAACCTTCTTGTCAGGATTCCTTTTCAGTTCCTCTTCCGTGGCCGGCCTGTCATGCCGCGTTCCCGACTGCCACTTCGTGTAGATGAATTCCAAAAGCAAGTCACTGACCCATTTGTCCTTGTTCTTGAATGAGAGATGAAGGGTGTTCACGGCGTCGGGAAAGTTCTGGAACCCGACCCCGGAACCATCCTCGAACGGCCTGTCGTGCTGGAATGCCAGACGCCATCTGTCCTGATCCAGATCCAACCTTAGAAGTTCGCGTCCAAGGTGATTGCCGAGCGCGTTGATCTGGTCGCTTTTTGTCGCTCCTTCCCCTCCGCTTGCGGCGACCATGATCTTCAGATAGTCGGAAAATTTCTGGGGCTGTTTGCCGTAGACCGGCGATGTTCCGCCCCATTGTGCCCAAAGGTCCAATCCTCCTGTGAAAGAGATCCTCTTGCTGATGTTCACCTTGAAGTGTAGGGCCTGGTTGTGGAGCAGAGTGTGTTTTACGTACCTGTTGTCCCAAAGCCCATAATCCCCGAAGTCGAATCTTGCGGAAAGGATGCCCTTGGTGAAAGGTATCTTGATCCAATCGGAATGCAGGCGGTACCCGGGAAAACTCTGGGCGTTATCTGTAAGCACGAAATTTCCTCCGGTCACAGAAAGTCCTCCGAAATCTGTCGCGCGCCGACGAATTCCAAGATCAAGATTCAGTTTCTTCCAGCCGGTGCCGACATAGAGTTCCTGAACCATGCCTCTTGTGCTGCTTCCGTCGCTGTTATGCACCTCCGCATTCCCCTCGGCGGCGGCATAACCGGCAAGCCCGATTCCCCAGTCCAGTCGGAAAGTGTTTTTGCCGTAGCTTGTTCCGTTTACACCTCCTCTAAGAAGTCCTCCGCAGGTCTCGGGATAGACTCCTCCTTTGTTGGTGTGGCTCCAGAACGGCAGTGCCCTCTTCGTGGAACCCATTCCGGCCATCTCCACGTACCATCCACCGTGATCGATCTCTGCTCCATGAACTAGTGCCTCGGTGGCTGGGATGGCAAAGAAGAGAGTTACGATTTTCTTGAATATCAAGTATTTTGTTCCCATGTTGACTTTTATCAAACCTATCATCGGGCGGATCCTGTAACCTGCCGAAGTTACTGACTCAGTGTGACACCGATCTCTTCCGGTAAGATCTTCGCTGGCTTGCCGTCCAACGCCGAGGTCTCGATGCGTATGAAGCGGCATTCAATCGTGGAATTGAAAGATATTCTCATTGGAACCGGATTGTGCATGATGTTGCTGAACTCTCCTTCTTTTATGATTGTGTGCCACTTGTCGCCATCATCACTTGCCGAAAAACTAAAGCGGAATGCCATTTCTTCTCCTACCCTGCTTTCAAGAGGCGCATATGTGAATGCGGTCAACGCAGCTTTCCTGCCGAGATTCAAGACCAGCGGATGATCGTTATCGACAGTCCACTCTTCTCTCGGAATGTCGTTCCAATCAGCGCCGGTTGCCTTGTCCGCGATGGCCGGGGCATGGAAAACACCGACTCTGCTCAGATGAACTTCAGCTCTGGAACCTGTGATGCGTACCTTGATGGCTTTGAGATCTGATTCCTCAAAACGTACAAGACGCTTGTGTCCGATCGTCGTTCCTTCGCAAAGAACTTTCCAGCCAGTATTCTCCAATCCTTCCACAACGAATGACTCTACCCTTTGCCCACGCTTGATGTCCTCCTGAAGCATCACGACATTCACGCGCGAACCTTTTTTCAGTTTGTAAACACGTTCCTCCCCTTGGACAGCATTCCACAGGAGGCTCCCTTTCCGCACCCGGTCATCGCTGAACGTGCGTTTCAGGTAGTCAGACAGTTCTTGAAGTCTCACCGAGTCTGCTTCGTGAATATGTCCTCTTTTGTCCGGGGGAACATTGAGCAGCAGCACAGAGTTGCGGCCAACTGACTGGAAATATATGTCCACCAGTGTCTTGAGACTTTTTACCTTCTCATCTTGGTCGGCTGTGTGGAACCATCCTGGGCGGATGGAGACATCCACTTCGGATGGATACCAGAACATCTCGGTAGCCTTTTCGATCATATTCCTGCTGCCTAGATCCTTGGACAAGTTGGTGATTCCCAATCGCCCGTTGTTGTCATCAGCCTGGGCGTATGCTTTTGGGGTGAGCACCGTGGCGCTCCACTCGGTCTCGCGTCCCATGCCGCTTTCGTTGCCGACCCAACGCACGTCGTCACCCATGATGGCTGTCACGGCATGCGGCTGCAGGGAGTGGATGACACGAAGGATGGAGTCCCAGTCATAGACCTGGATTTTTCCGTTCGGCCCCTCACCGTTGGCTCCGTCAAACCACACCTCGTCAACCTCTCCATAGTCGGTGAGCAGTTCCGTGAGCTGGGCGATGAAGAATTTGTTATAGGCTGGTGAGTCTCCGTAGCAAGGGGCGTTGCGGTCCCAAGGAGAAAGATAGACTCCGAATTTCATCCCGTATTTAGCGCAGGCATTCCGTACTTCACGCACCACATCACCTTTACCATCTTTCCAAGGGGATGAAGCGACAGAGTGAAGGGTGGTCTTGGTCGGCCAAAGGCAGAATCCATCGTGGTGTTTTGCCGTCAGGATCGCCATTTTGAATCCGGCTTGGCTGAGGGTTCGGATCCATTGTTCGGCATCAAGGTCCGTAGGAGCGAACAGGGATGGACTTTCCTTGCCGTCACCCCACTCGCGTCCGGTGAAGGTGTTCATTCCGAAATGGAGGAAAGCGGTCATTTCCAGATTCTGCCAATCAAGCTGCTCTTGGGTCGGGACAAGCCTGGCGGCAAGGCTTATCTTGTCCTGATGCGGGCAACCTTCAGGGAACACAAGATGTTTCACGGAATATTCCTGACTGTTTTGGGCGCAGACCATCCCTGCGGACAAGAGCATGAGAATAGAGGTGATTAAATGTTTCATTGATGTAAAATTTTTCCTGAAATCATGCAAAGTTAACAAGTTTGTGTTATCTTTGCACCAAAATAGCCACATAATGATAGCCGCATGGAACACACGACCGTCATCATCTATAGAAACACCTATAGAACCTTTGCTTGGACAGAATTGTTCGATCTTATTAAGGTGTAAATAATAACCTGCATCATTTCAAAATAATAATAAGTTAATATTCAAAGGATTCCTTATTATCAGTTTTATCGATTGATGCAACTTGTTTTTTCAATATCACTTAATAATTACTTACCTAATGTTTTCTAAAACAAATCAGAACAGAATCATTCATTGTGTCCTGACTTTGCTGCTTGCCCTTATGGCGTTCACTGCACAAGGACAGAGAAACACAACGGTGACAGGTGTCGTCACAGACACGCAGGGCCCGGTGCCCGGAGTCTCCATCATTGTCAAAGGAACATTGAACGGGACAACTTCCGACATCGACGGAAAGTTTTCGTTGAATGTCAAGGACAAAGACATTCTACAAGTTTCCTGCATCGGCTACCTGTCGCAGGAAATCAATTGGAACGGACAGGCATCGCTTGAGATAGCCTTGGAAGCGGACCTCCAGAAATTGGAGGATGTCGTAGTAGTGGGTTTCGCCACCCAGAGGAAGGTGGATTTGACAGGTGCCGTTTCCCAGGTGAAGATGGAGGATGTGCTGGGCGACAGACCTCTTGTCAGTGCCTCGGCCGCCTTGCAGGGAGCCATGCCTGGATTGATGGTTTCGGGCTCGTCATCTCCTGGACAGGCGAAAAGTTTCAACATCCGAGGCACTTTGTCCATCAACGGAGGCTCGCCTCTGGTCCTCATCGACAACGTTGAGGGTGACATCAACAGCCTGAATCCGGATGACATCGAAAGCGTCTCGGTTCTCAAGGACGCGGCTTCCTCGGCCATCTATGGAGCCAGAGCCGCGGGCGGTGTCATACTCGTCACGACCAAACGTCCGAAGAGCGACGCCACGTTCAAACTCAACTACAGTTTCAGTCAGGGTTGGGAGAACACGTTGACAAGGCCGGTGCAGGCATCGCTTTCGGATTACATCTCCGCTTACGAGGAGGCCGGATTCTCGTCCCAGTACTGGGCGGGAAACGGACAGATAAGCGAGTGGAAGAACCTGCTTTCCCAGTACGAGGCCGGTACGCTCAGCGGAGTGTATGACAATGGTATCTACAAGGCTGAGGACGGCAGTGTCTATTATCTTAAGGAAGGAGATGTGGCAGGCAACGCGCTTGGCACAGGCTTCCTTTCCAACCATGCGGTCTCTGTCACCGGCGGAACCGACAGACTTCGTTTCAGGGTGTCCGGTAACTACGGCTACGAAAACGGACCGATGATCACGGACAAGGACAAGTACCTGAGAAAAGCCATCTCGTCATTCGTCTCCGGTGATGTCACGAAATGGTTGACCCAGGAACTTACAATGTACTACACGGACATAAAGAGAACGGCTCTCTCCAATAACATCCGTGATCCGTATGCGACAAGGCTTATCAACTGGTATCCTGAGGGTTACATGCCAAAGGAGATCCTTGGGACAAGCGAGGATCTGATCATGGATTCTCCTAAGAATTCCTATCTTGTCTCTCCGACCTCCACAACCACCAACTCGATGCCTCGCATCCAGTCCAAGACGATCATCCGTCCTTTGAAGGATTGGGAGATCATAGCCGAGTACACTTATAACCAGAACTCCTACAAGTACCGCAATTACTCAGGCATCCTCCGTTACGCGGATGTGCAGCTGGCGGTCAAGACCACTCCTACCGATCCTACCAGGGATCTGTACACGATCAACTCGTACACCACCAAGTACAACGCCTTGAACCTCTACACCAACTACAAGTTGAGTCTTGGCAAGCATGCGATGACCGCGATGGTCGGTTTCAATCAGGAAAGCTACGACTATTCCGGTGTGAACGCGTCAATCGAAGGCCAGTCCGTGCCGACGGTTCCGTCCTTCGGCGGTGGTACAGGAATCAAGAACATCAGCGACAATTACTCTGAATATTCCATCAGAGGTATGTTCGCCCGTCTGACATACAACTATGCTGACCGGTATCTTCTGACAGTGAATGCCCGCTATGACGGTTCGTCAAAATTCCCGAAGGAAAACCGTTTCGGCCTTTTCCCTTCCGTTTCTGTCGGCTGGCGCCTTGGCAAGGAGAAGTTCATGGACTGGGCTGACAACTGGCTTAATGAGTTCAAACTCAGGGCTTCCTATGGCTCCATCGGTAACCAGAACATCAATCCGTACGGCTTCGTCGCTTCCATGGGCATCAACGAAGGAACCTACTGGCTTGACAACAACGATAAGACAATCTACATCTCCACACCTGGCCTGATCCGCGCCAACTACACTTGGGAGACTGTCACGACCCTCGACTTCGGTTTTGATTTCTCGGCCTTCAATGACAGGCTATCAGCCACGTTTGACTGGTACAGGCGCGACACCAAGGGAATGCTTGCGGCCGGAGCCGAGCTTCCTGCCCTTGTCGGAGCGAGCGCTCCTCTGCAGAACATCGCTGACATGCGGACTGACGGATGGGAACTGTCCGTCGGATGGCGCGACCACATCGGAGATTGGGGGTACCGCCTGAATCTCAATGTCTATGACCATAAGTCCAAAATCACAAAATTCAATAATCTTTCAGGCTCCATAGACAACTATTATGTTGGAAAAGCATTGAACTCCATTTATGGCTACAGGGCTGACGGCTATTATTCCATCGATGACTTTGACATGGAAAAGGCCAAGGTCGGCACTTGGGTGCTCAAGGAAGGCGTCGTGTCAGTCAGCGGTTATTCAGTGCAGCCTGGTGACGTGAAGTTCAAGGATCTGGACGGTAACGGTGTGATCGACGCCGGTGGCTCGACTCTTGAGAATCCTGGCGACAGGGAAATCATCGGAAACAGCACTTCCCGTTACCAGTTCGGCGGCAATCTTGGAGTCTCATGGAAGGGGCTTGATCTGAATGTTCTCCTTCAGGGAGTCGGCAAACGTGACTATTGGCTGGGCGGAGCCGCCCTGTTCCCGTTCGGAGCGGCCGGCGCGGACGGAGTTTTCTGGCCGTTGTACTACAACCAGACAGACTATTGGTCAGCGGTCAGCTACGACCCTCAGAGCCCGGACTACATGGTAGCGAAGAATCCTGACGCCAAACTGTTCAGGGTCTATGGTCAGGATGGCAACGCCGGTTCGAACGCGAGGGTGAGCGACAAATATATTCAGAACGCCGCCTATCTGCGTGTGAAGAATGTCACTCTGTCATATTCATTCCCGTCATCATTGCTTCGCAAGGTGGCTTTGGACCAGCTTCGCCTGTATGTGAGTGTGGAGAATCTCGCCACTTTCACTTCCTTGCCAAAGGGCTATGACCCGGAAAGTCTTTCGTGGTCTTATCCGTTCTACCGCACATGGTCTGTCGGAGCAAGCATAACATTCTAATGATCAAGAATTATGAGAAATAAAGCATACGTTATTGCAGCAGCAATCATAGCCACCGTCTCCGGTGTATTCTCAAGTTGCAACGATGATTTTCTTGAGAAGCTTCCAGTCACAAGTCTCACGGAGAAGAACGCTTTCCAGACTTACGATAATTTCAAGGCCTACATGAATCCTTGCTACTCGTTGTTCACGGACGGCAACATCATGACAAACTTCTCCGGAGGTTCTTATTATTGGGGTGGCCAGTGGAGCAGTGACTACTATTCCGGGATAATGACAACGAGGGACAACTCGTTCAACCCTTACGGGTACCAGACGATCACAACGAGAAACACCCACGGTTCGTGGAGTTTCGGTTGGATTCGAAGCATCAACATCATGCTCAGCCATCTTGGCGACGGAGTGCTGACCGAGACTGAGCAGCGCCATTGGCGTTCTGTAGGTTACTTCTTCCATGCATGGTGGTATATGGAACTCATTTCCAGGTACGGTGACATCCCTTGGGTGAACATGGTCCTGAACGATGAGTCGGAGGAGGCCTACATGCCTCGCACCCCTCGCGCGGAAGTGGCCGACAGCATTGTGGCGAGGCTTGAATATGCCGCCGCGAACATCGGTGACTCCTCCAAGGACGGAGACAACGCTCTGACCGCTGACGCCATAAAGGCCGCCTTGAGCCGCTTCCTGCTTCGTGAGGCCACATGGGCCAAATACCACGGGCTGAATGAGCCTTATCAGCAGTATCTGGAGAAGTGTCTTGCCGTCTCCCAGGAACTTATGGATAAGTATCCTTCGCTGTACTATGGCAGCGGGATCAACAAGTACCCTGCCGCCGGCTACGACGAGGTCATGACTTCCGAAGACCTTACCGGCAAGCCGGGCATCATCATGTTCAAACAGTATTACACTGGAATATTGATGCATCGCTTCAGTGATTTGGTTCACGTTGAAGCGCATCGTGCCGACGCTCCGCAGCAGACGGTTGACATGTTCCTCATGAAGAACGGCAAGCCGATAGGCAACCCGTCTTCAGGATTCAAGGGCGGCGAAGGAAAAGATCTTTGGGACTATTATTCAGACCGTGATCCTCGCCTGCACATCAACTTCCAGCCACCGGCACAGGCCAAAGTCACCGGAAATAACCCGAACGCAGACAATGTGACCACATTCAAGAAATGGACATTCTGGAAGGCCGGTGAGACACTGCAGGGGCTCGGCAACTTCACCGTCACTGAGGAATATGAGAAAAAGTTCCGTGAGTACATCGACTATTTCGGCCCGAATGTGTTCTGTGAGAACGGAACAGGTGATGAATCAATAGGTTGCAAAAGACTCCCAGGGCATAACTGGGGTGGCTCGATGTCTCACAGCGCGCCTAACATCACAGGCTCCGGAATCCAGATGGACAACTACATGCGCTGCTGGACCGGTTATTTCTTTTGGAAGCACTACACGAGCTGGGAAGTCGGCAGCAACGGCAATTTTCAGACATCTGACAAGCCGGTCTTCACGATTGAGGAAGTCCTTCTGAACTATGCGGAGGCCGCTTTTGAGCTTGACCGCTTTGACCAGGGTGTCGCCGACAGGACAATCAACCTGCTCCGTGACCGTGCGGAAGTCGCAAGGATGGTCGTGGCTGAGATCACGGCTGATTTCGATCCGGATCGTGACAAGGGTACGGCTTCATGGACCCGTGGCTACGACTCCAAAACCAACTATGAGGTTCCGCCTGTCCTTTGGGAGATCAGGCGCGAGAGGATGGTCGAGTTGATGGGACAAGGTTTCAGTTTCTATGACATCAAGAGATGGCACAAGGCTCCGTACTACGTGAACAGGCAGCCTTGCGGCGCATGGATCACCTCCGCAAACGTCCCTTATGGCACAGGAAAGTACACCGGACAGTTCGTCAATTACAAAGAGATCCGTGAGAAGGGCTATTCGGAAGCCTATGGCAACGAGGCCGGAAGCGGCTGGATCTACACGAAGCACGGCCCGTTGTCAGTCGGCAAGGGATGGCTTGACACCTACTATCTGGATCAGGTCCCTACCCATGAGATCAACATGAACCCTGCCCTGACGCAGAACCCTGGCTACGAGGAACTATTCGGAAAATAGGATTACATGATCTCTGAATATAAAAGCGGGCGGCTGATACTCTTCAGTCGCCCGCTCTTAATGTCTGGAACCTACCTGGCTCTTGCTGTTTCTCCTTTAAGAATAGGGAAGTCCGGGTTCGGAATATGCGCTTCCGACATGATTGCCTGAAGCTCGGCGACTTTCTCCGGGTTGTCCGCACTCAGGTCTGTTGTCTCTCCCGGGTCGGTGGCGAGGTTGTACAGCTCGTATTTGTCGTTGTCGCTGCGGATGTCCAGATGAACAAGTTTCCATTCGCCTTTCCTGACGGCTTGGCGGCCTCCAAGCTCCTGAAACTCAAAGTAAAGCCATTCGTGTTCTTTCTGCATTCCCTTGTTCTCCAAGGTCGGAAGCAGACTGATGCCGTCCATGTTTTCAAGATCCTTTTCCTTGGCCCCGTTGAGCTCGCGTAGTGTCGGCATGACATCCCAGAACGAGCACATGAGATCCGAGTCAACGCCCTTTTGGGTGTGTCCTTCCCAACTTACAATCAAAGGAACTCTGACACCACCCTCGTAAAGATCCCTCTTGTAGCCTCTCCAAGGTCCGTTGGAGTCGAAGAAGTCAGGATCCGCACCTCCTTCTTTATGAGGCCCGTTGTCGGATGAGAAGATTATTAAGGTGTTGTCATAGACTCCAAGTTCCTTGAGTTTTGAGACTATCTGTCCCACGTAGGTGTCAAGCCTTGTCACCATGGCCGCGAAAGTGGCATGAGGATATTCCTGCGAACAATAGCCACCCTTTCGGAACGCCGGCCCGCTGTCCACACCATGATAAGGTGTCTCGGGATATTTTCCTATGAATCTGTCGATTATGCTGTCCTGCGGAACAATCAGCTCGGCGTGCGGTATTGTGGTCGGATACCAGAGGAAGAAGGGTTCTCCGTCCTTGACCGAATTTTCGAGGAATTGGAGAGCTTTTTCATGGATAAGTTCTGGAATATACGTTCCCTGCCCGTAAGGGACAGAGTCCACATTGTCTTCCAGTTCAATTCTTTCCGAGTTATGCCAGATGTGGCTCGCATAGTAGCTGTGGGCGAGAAGCTGGCAATTGAAGCCATAGAACTCATCGACGCCTTGGTTTGCCGGATCTCCGGTTGTGCCGATGTAGCCAAGTCCCCATTTACCGAACGCTCCGGTTCTGTAGCCGGCCTTTCTCATGTCATGGAAGATCGTCTCGGCTCCGTCAGGAAGCGGAAACTGTCCTTCCGGATCAAGTTCGAGGTTTCCCCTCACCGGAGTGTGCCCGCTGTGGGTACCGGTCAGAAGACACGATCTGGACGGGGCGCTCACTGTGGTTCCCGAATAGCATTGTGTGAACCGGACACCTCCACGCGCGAGGGCGTCGATGTTCGGAGTCTCGAAATTCTTCTGCCCGTAGCAGCTCAGATCCCCCCAGCCAAGATCATCCGCCAGGATGAACACGACGTTCGGAGTACGTGCCGGTTTCTCTTCAGCGCAGGCTCCTGTGGCGAGAGCGACTCCGGCAAGAAGCATTGAGTCAAGTACTTTGGTCATAAAATCCTGTTATTTGAAGATTAGTGAAATGTCTCGGATTATTTCTTCCCTTTCACGGAAGGGTGCGCCAGAATCTGCACATCGATTCCGTCAATCTTGTAGCCTTTGAAGCGGCGTTCGAGAAACTTGCCCTCGATCTGCTGATAGAGATCGTCGTCAATCACATCTGAGAAAGTGTGGTTCATCGTGTCATAAAGATGAAAATGCTTGAAAGTGTTGACGTCGAAATACATCTTGTTGTTCTCGCTCATCCTGTGGTGGTATATTCCCAAAAGAGAAAGCTGGGTCAGGATGTTATAGACGGAGGCGACAGTGACCTTCGTCTTTTTCGCCGCAAGGATTTCCGCCGTGACCATGTCAGCGCAGGCGTGTCCAAGCCTAAGCATCGCCTCATGTACGGCGATTCTCTGTGGTGTCACTTTCAGTCCGTTTTTTCTAAGTAGTTCACGGAAGTATTCGATTGTCGGGGCCTTGTTGTTTCTTTCCATTAAAGTTTGATTCCTGATTATTATCAATTCGCTTTTGCGACGCTACAAATGCAAATTTAGATAAATTCTGATAAACAACATCACGTCTATGGAAAAAACACGATTAATGCTGGAATCAAGGTGGAACTTATCGCTTGGCTAATCACGAATTATGGCTATATTTGCAAGTTAAGATTGAACTCGAAAGTATGGAAAAAATAAGATGCCTGATCATAGGAGGCGGCCCTGCCGGGTACACGGCTGCCATCTACGCTTCCAGAGCCGCTTTGGAGCCTGTCCTTTATGAAGGTATGGAACCAGGCGGACAGCTTACGACCACGACTGTTGTCGAGAATTTCCCTGGATTCCCTGACGGAGTTGACGCCAACCAGCTTATGGACGGGATGAGAGCCCAGGCGAAGCGTCTTGGGGCTGACATAAGAAGGGGAGTGGTGACTGCCGCGGACCTGTCCAAGCGCCCTTTCCGTCTTACGATTGACGGAGAGACCGAACTGGAGGCCGAGGCTCTGGTCATCGCCACAGGAGCGACCGCGAAGTATCTTGGTTTGCCGTCTGAGCAGAAATTCAGAGGCATGGGCGTGAGCGCCTGCGCGACCTGTGACGGCTTCTTTTACAGAAAGAAGGATGTCGCTGTGGTCGGCGGAGGTGACACAGCCTGCGAGGAGGCCACCTATCTCGCCAACCTATGCCGCAAGGTTTACATGATTGTCCGCAGGGATGTGTTCAGAGCGTCGGTGGCCATGCAGGAAAGGGTTAGGAACACTCCGAACATAGAGGTCCTTTGGAACTGCAACACACTGGAAGTGCTTGGGGATGAGTCAGGTGTGACCGGAGTCCGCGTTCAGGACAAGGATGGTAAGGTTTTTGATGTCCAGGTCGACGGATTTTTCCTTGCGATAGGGCATCATCCTAACTCTGACATATTCAAGAAATATGTGGAGACAGATGAGAACGGCTATATCATCACAAAGGGCAAGACCTCTGAGACTAATGTGGAAGGTGTTTTCGCCGCCGGTGATGTTCAGGATCCGCGTTTCAGGCAGGCGATAACCGCCGCCGCGTCCGGGTGCCGCGCCGCTCTTGAGGTGGAAAAGTTTCTTTTGTCACACTGATGATTAAGTTGGAAGCGGGGATTTCCTGCTTGCGAAGTTGAATTTTGAACGGAATGAATAATATGATAAAGACAAATCTGAAGCTTGTGTCTGTCGCCTTTCTTGCCGTACTGTCTTTCCAGTCGTGCAAGTCGGAGTACGAGGCTCTTCTGAATGGAAGTGATGTGGATGCGAAATATGCCGCCGCGTTCGGTTATTTCAATCATGGGAAGTACAGCAAGGCCGCGCAACTGTTTGAGTCTCTCGCGGTCCTGACCAGCGGAACTGATCGTGACGACACTGTCCAGTACTATTGGGGACTGAGCAATTACCGCTTCAAGGACTATTACACGGCTGAGACCAATTTCACGAAGTTCATAACGAATTTCCCACGCAGCCCGTTCGCCGAGGAGGCGTCTTTCCTCAGGATAGACTGTCTTTACCGTTCCACACTCCGTTATGAGTTGGATCAGGTTCCTACCTACAACGCGATCAATGTCATCAGTCAGTATATGGTCGAGAATCCTGGAAACTCCCACGCCGCGATCTGCAACAGGATGCTCAAGGAGTTGAATGACCGGTTGGACAAGAAGGCTTACGAAAATGCCAGACTCTACTACAGGATGGAGGACTACAAGGCCGCCAGAGTCGCTTTCAGGAATGTCCTTAAGGATGACGCGGAGAATATCTACCGTGAGGACATTCTCTATTACATCGCCAAGTCTTCCTACAAATATGCTTCCCTGAGTGTCGAGAACAAGCAGAAGGAACGATATCTGACTTTTGTGGATGATTATTACAACTTCATCGGCGAGTTGCCGGACTCTCCGTACCGTAAGGAACTGGACGCGCTCTATCGCCGTTCGCAGAAGGCTCTTGGACGTTACACAGGAGCTGACGAGGATCTTGGAACTAAGGAAAAGGACTTTGAGAGGGACAGAAAAAAATATTGAAACAATCCGCTCAATAGGCCACGTACAATATTTAGACAAGAATTTTTATTGAATATGGAAGTTAAGAAGAAGGTCCCTTCAAACACAATCACAAGGGACATCAAGTATCTCGCCGAGCCGACGGGCAACATTTACGAGACAGTCGTACTCCTTTACAAAAGGGCGAATCAGATAGCGCTCGCCGAGAAGAAGGAACTCGCCAAGAAGCTGGAGGATTTCCGCACCGATCGCGACACCATGGACGAGGTTTTCGAGAACCGGGAGCAGATAGAGATTTCCAAATATTACGAAAAGCTTCCTAAGCCGGATCTCATCGCGATTTCCGAGTTTGAGGATGGTGAACTCTACTACAGGATGGCAGGATCTGGCAATGAGGATGAGATGCAGGCCCGTCCGGTAAAGGATAATGTTTCTGACGCTGAATAGTTTGCGGGGCCATGCTTGAGTCCCTTCAGATAAGAAATTATGTTTTGATAGACTCTCTGGACATCAGGTTTCCGGAGGGTCTGATCATTATATCCGGCCAGACAGGAGCCGGCAAGTCTATCCTGTTGGGAGCCCTGTCTTTACTGCTGGGCTCCAAGGCTGACGCTTCGGTGATCGGAGGCGAGGCGGACAGTTGTGTTGTCGAGGCCGTATTCAGGATTCCAGAGTCGGATCTTGTCCTGAAGGAAATCCTTGACGACAACGATGTGGAGGCAGGGGACGGAGAACTGATCATCAGGAGGGTGGTCAACCGTTCCGGCCGCTCGCGTTCGTTCATCAATGACTCTCCGGTGAATATCCAGATTCTTCAAAGCATATCTTCCCGTCTGGTTGACATCCACTCGCAGCATCAGACTCTTCTGCTGTCGGACAAGTCTTTCCAGCTTTCAATGCTGGACCACTTCGCCTGTGATGTATCCCTTTTGGCGGAATGTGATAAATCATACAAGGCCTTCAAAACCCTTGAAAAAGAATATTCCGAAGTTTCCTCCCGCCTTGCCAGGATGAGCGAGGAGAAGGAATATGTCCGCGCGCGCTGGCAGAGACTTGAGGACGCACGTCTTCAGGAAGGGGAACTTGAGGCCTTGGAGACGGAGCGTAAACAGCTTGCCAATGCAGAGGAGATCAAGGAGAATCTTGGCGGGGTGGAGGAGTTGTTCGGCTCTTCGGATCCGAACTCGGAGACTCTGCCGTTGTCCTCAGCCTTGAAAGAGGCTCAGAAGATGTTGGAAAAGGCCGCGAAGTTTGTTCCGGATGCTGCCGGTCTGGCTGAAAGGATAGGATCCGCGCGTACGGAGTTGGATGACATTCTTGAGGATGTCACGACCATGAATTCCCGTGTGGAACTTTCCCAGGAACGTCTCGAAGCTGTGGATGAGCGTCTTTCGCTTCTCTATGATCTGATGAAGGGCTACTCGGCCGCGTCAGTGTCGGAACTGATCGCAAAACGTGACGCTCTTTCGGAATCCCTTTTCGATTCCACAGCCCTTGAGGCTCGGAAAACTGAACTCGAGGGTCTGATGGTCTCTGAAAGGAAAGCCCTTGAGGCTGTCTCCAAACGACTTCATGACGCCAGGGTCAAGGCTTCCGGACCATTCTCAAAAGCGATCACCGAGTCAGTCCGCTCGCTTGAGATGGACTATGCTGTGTTCCGGATCGAACTCTCGACAGTTCCGTTGTCGGCAAGCGGTTCTGATGCTGTCAAGTTCTTGTTTTCGGCTTCAGGCGCCAACCCGATTGATGTCGCGAAGTGCGCTTCCGGTGGCGAGATGTCCCGTCTGATGCTCTGCCTGAAGGCCATGATGGCGAAGTTCGTGAATATGCCTACGCTCATATTCGATGAGATTGACACGGGAGTGTCCGGTAGCGTGGCTGACAAGATGGGACGGATGATTTGCTCGATGGGCAAGGACATGCAGGTCTTCGCCATCACCCATCTTCCACAGGTGGCCGCCAAGGGTAACGCGCATTATGTGGTTGAGAAAGAATACGATGTGCTTGGAAAAGCCACCACTACAGTCCGTCCTCTGGATGGGCAGGACAGAGTGATGGAGATCGCCCGTATGCTGAGCGGCAGCAGTATCACCGCCGCCGCTGTTGCAAACGCGAAGGCCTTGCTTTCTATCTGATCAGATTCTCTGAGTAGTCCGAATTGTACACAATCCGTCTGACGGCATCGTTCACGTAGCCGCCTCGTGATGTTTTCACAAGATTGAAGTCGGACTGGAGTCCAGTGCCTTTAAGGTTTCCGGACTTGTCCCGTTTACTTCCATATTCAGAATGTGCGGTCGTGAAGAATTTCATGAGGTCGTAGCCTTGGAACGCCGTGCGGCTTGGCTCCGTCCCATAGAGCGCCCTGTATTTCATCAGGAAATTCTGTACATCCTTCGAGTCATAATCTACAAAGTAAGACACACTTGAGTGTAGATTCAAGGTGTGCAGCTGCTCGACGTCGATCTCTTCGAATGTCCTGAGTTTGGATGTGCTGTAAAGCACGATTTCCTTTTTCTGGCTGGAGATGAGGTACAGTAACCTGACCACCTCGATGACAAACGCCTTGCTGTCGGAAGCCACGACAACCCTGTTTGTGCCGTTGTCCGTCATCATCGCCGAGATTCTTCCCATGATCTGCCTGCCCTCAAGGATGTTGAACGATAGGTCTGAATGCCTTAACCCTGAGTTGCGCACCTCGTTGATCACATTGGCTGAATAGCCATTTGCCGCTACCCCTTTCTGGGTGATCAAAATCACCTTGTCGTTAGTTTTCAGGTCCGAATCTACCCATCTGACCATGTCCGCTATCTGTGCTTTTGTAGGAGACGGGGCCTGAATGATGTTGGGAATTGTGTCGGCAAGGACCTCCGCCCTTGGGTCAAGAGGAGAGACTATCCAAGTCTTGCCTTTGGATGCGTTGATGGTTCTGGCTATGTCAGTGTTGGACACAGGACCGATCACGAAGTCGCTCTCGGAGAATCTTTCTTCTGTGACAGGCATCGCTCCGCCAGCCACATCATAGACATTCATGTCGATTTCATGGCCTTCTTCCCCCATGTCCTTCGCGGCGAGCAACGCTCCGCAGTAGAAATCCATCATCTGGCTGTCCGCTTTTTTCGCTGTGTTGAACGGCAGCAAGAGAGCCATGCTTGTCTTGTGTCTCTTATTGAATATCCTGTCAAACACACCATCGTTCTCTGAACCGGTCGAATCATCACCTGTCACCGCACCTGTCGAAGAACCTGATTCAGTTGAAGTTCCTTCGGTCGATGATCCTGCGGAAGCCACCTCGTAACCGGACCCTTTCTCCCATTTCTCCGGGTGCGTAGGAATCTTGATCTTGTCCTTGCGCCTGACCTTTTCGGATGTCATCCCGTTGATATTCATTATGGACTCCTTCGAGACCATATATTTTCTGGCTATGGATGTCAGGTCTTCGAACCACTTGACACGGTGTATGGTATATTCCTTGGCCTTGTCATCTCCACTGTCCGCCTTGTTGTCCGCCGTGGTCTCAACCTTTGTTGTCCGGGTTGGTGTCTGTGTGACCCCTTCTTTTATCGGAATCAGGATGATCTGGTCTTTCTTGAGTCCTTCCGTGTTGAGATGCAGGTTCGGATTGGCGTCGTAGATCTCTTGAAGGGTCACATTGTAAGCCTTGCTGATAGAGTAAAGGGTCTGACGTTCCTGCACTATATGCGAATAGTACACCTTTCCGTTATAGCGTACCTTGTCAGTGGACACCACAACCTGCGGCGCGACGTATTCCTGTGCGGCAGTTATGGTGCCGGACGCGGCCGTCAGACATAACGAGGCCACGAAAGTAGTCAAGTATCTGTTCATCTTTGCTTGTACAAATTGTCGGAGAACTCCAGCATCCTTTTGCAGAACGTCTTCCATGACAGCCGTTCTTTCTCGGCCCTGATCGAGCTGATGCAGAGAGTCTTGATGTTTGTGTCAGAGAAATATGTCCGGATCTCCCTCACGATGCTGCCGGCGTCAGCCTTTGGCGCGACAAGTCCAGTGCCGCAGTCTCCGATGGCCTGTCTCAGGCCGCCGACATCGGTGACCACCATCGGCACCTCAAAGTGGTAGGCGATGGCGCTGATTCCGCTTTGGGTGGCGGACCTGTAAGGCAACACCGCAAGGTCGGCGGCCGAGAAATAATCCTTTACCTCGGAGTCTTTGATGTAATGGGTGAACAGTCGGATTCTGTCTTTGGCCGGGGAACTGCCGATCAGCCTCTGGTATTTGTCGAACGATCCGTATGGCTCGCCCGCAATGATGAGCTGGTAACTGTCGTCCAGTCCGGCGAAAGCCTCCAGCAGAATGTCCAGCCCTTTATATTCCCGGATCAACCCGAAAAACAGCAGGTTTCTCTTCCCCGGTGTCAGCCCGAGAGCCTTTTCCGCCTCACCGCGGGGCAGCTTCTCACCGAAGTGCTCGTAGATCGGATGGAAAAGTGTTGCGTTCAAAGCTTTTGGAGAGAGCCTGTGAAGGTCTTCCGCAACCTCGTCGCACAACGTTACATTGCCGGTGCAGCCTGACAGAAAATATTTCGTCAGAGGAGCGTCAAAGAACTTAGGCTCGTGCGGAATGACATTGTGAAGCACGGAGATGACCTTGCATCGCTTCCTGAGCCTTCTGGCCACGTAACCTAACGAAGGTCCGAAGTAGGACATCCAGTAACTGATGATCACAAGGTCAGGTTTCCAGTCACGGATAGCCTTGTACGTGCGCCGGTAGGTAAAAGGATTGGCCGTATCCAACAGAGCCTCGCTCTCGATGGGTACGGCGTCATCATCCTTTGTGACATATTGCGTCTTTCCCGGAAAAAGAAATTCCGGATACTGCCTCTTGAAATTGAAAGCCTTGACAGTGTGGCTTTTCCCCAGTTCCAAGTAGAGACTTGCGTTGAACTGGGAGATCCCTCCTCGAAAAGGGTAAAAGCAGGAAAGGAGAGCGATTCTCAAAGCCTACTTCGTTTCTGACTCCTCAGCTGTGGCAGGGGCTGCTTTTCCACCTTTGCCTTTGCTCTGGATGTACTCGTCGTTGAGTCCGGCGAGGATCGCGTCGGTCACGTCAAGATCAGGATCTCCGGTGGCGACAGGCGCCGGGAGGACACTGCCCTGGGTGGCGATGATCATCGCGTATTTGTGTTCCTCGTTGAACTTGTCGAGGAAAGTCTTGATCGCGTCTCCGATCTGGTTCATCATCACCTGCTGCTCCTCGGCGATCTCCTGCTGCTTCTGGGCGGCGTAGTTGTTGAAGTTGTTCTGCTGCTCCTGAAGCTTGATGTTTCTCTGCTCGGCCACAGAGCGGACGAGAAGACCCTTGTCAAGGTCAGACTGGAACTTGTTCACATCACTCTGGAGTTTGTTGCCCCTTCTGTTGATCTCTTCCTGGATGCTCTGAACCTTGGTCTCCACCACTGATCTGAGGTCGTTGGCCATGTCGTACTCGTTGAGAACCCTGTCGAGGTCGAACCATACGATCGAACCTGGCTGCGCCGTGACCTCCACGGCCTCGCCTGAAGTGGTCTTCTTGCTGCCTTTACCGTTTGACGTGAGTTGGAAAATTCCGAGAGCGGCCACAGCAACAAGGGCTATGACGCTGATAATCAGTGGTGTCTGTTTCATTTTATTTTTTGTTATTAATATTCAAGGTTACAAATGTAATTAAAAAATCTTAATCTTCGACAGATAAGCCTGTATTGTTTTTTCGAGACCCATGTAAAGAGCGTCGCAGATGATGGCGTGACCGATGGAGACCTCGTCCGTCCAAGGGATTGTCCTGATGAAATATTCGAGGTTCTCAAGGTTCAGGTCATGCCCGGCGTTCAGACCCAATCCAAGTTCCTTTACAGCCACTGCCGTCTCAAGATACGGCTTTATGGCCTTTTCCCGCCCGGCGGAATATTCAGCCGCATAATCAGCAGTGTAAAGTTCCACACGGTCGCAGCTGCAGGCCTTGGCTCCTTCCGCCATAGTGGGCGATGGGTCTATGAATATGGACGTGCGGATCCCTTTTTCCTTGAACCTTGCGCAGATGTCCGTCAGAAACCCTTTGTTGGAGACGGTGTCCCAGCCTGCGTTGGATGTGATGGCGTCGTGGGCGTCCGGCACAAGAGTGACTTGGTCAGGGACAACCTCAAGGACGAGATCCACGAAACTCGGGATAGGATTGCCTTCGATGTTGAACTCTGTCGTCACGGTAGGCCTGATGGCCCTGACGTCTGAATATCTGATGTGTCTCTCGTCCGGCCTCGGATGTACCGTGATGCCTTCCGCCCCGAATCTCTCGCAGTCGATCGCGGCCTTCTCCACGTCCGGCATATTCCCGCCACGCGCGTTGCGGATCGTGGCGATCTTGTTGATGTTCACGCTAAGTCTTGTCATATTCGTACACATATAATCATACAAAAATAATGATTTCTGTTCAGTTTTATGCGGAATTGTGCTATTTTTGAGATTCAAATGCTTTCACTATAACCCAAGTCGTGCTCTGATGAAGATAGCGTTATACTCAAGAGACGGTCGCGCCATGAGCGACGGAAGGCTTTCCAGAATGTTCGGAAAGCTTGAAAAAGAGTCGTTTGACTTCTATGAGATCAGCGGGGGAGAAGACATTCTTCCGGAGACTGACCTTGTCATGAGCGTAGGTGGTGACGGGACTTTCCTTTCCGCGTCGCAGTGCGTGGGACAGTCTGGGATCCCGATCCTCGGAGTGAACCTCGGCCGGCTCGGGTTCCTTTCTGAATATAGTCCTGAAGAGGCGTGTGACGCCCTTTTGTCAGGCGGTTGGTATCTTGAGGACAGGGAACTGCTCAGGACTGATGTGTCGGGAGGAGCGCTGGCCGCGGATCCGCAGTTCTGTCCTTTCACGCTTAACGAGGTTTCCGTGCATCGTTCTGGCGCCGCCTTGCTTGGAATTGATGTGAGGATGGACGGACACCCTTTGCCAACCTACTGGGCCGACGGGTTGCTGGTTGCCACAAGCTCCGGCTCGACGGCATATTCATTGAGCGTCGGAGGTCCGATCTGCGCTCCTGAGGCGAAGGTGCTCATCATCGCGCCGATCGCTCCGCATAACCTGAACGCGCGTCCTCTTGTGGTTCCGGACACCACTGAAATCTCGATTTCCATGAGATCAAGGGATGACAGCGTCATGCTGTCGATGGACAACAGAAACCATTTGGTCGAGCCTTCTGTGAGCCTTGATGTCAAGGTGGCACAATTTTCGCTAAAAAGGGTTCGGCTTAAAAACACCAGTTTTATAAAGGCTCTGACCACGAAGTTGTTCTGGGGCGAGGACATCCGGAACAGCGGAGAATGAAATTTTGGAATATGAACGAAATCAAGAATATACCGGAGCACGTCTCCATTATCATGGACGGCAACGGACGTTGGGCCCGGCAACGGGGGCTGGAAAGGGTTTCCGGTCATTATAACGGCGTTGAGAGCGTCAGAGCCTGTGTGGAGGCTGCTGTTGAGGCAGGGGTCAGGTACCTGTCGCTTTTCGCGTTTTCGGAGGAGAACTGGAACCGTCCGGAGTCCGAGGTGAGCACTCTGATGAGCCTTATGCTGAAATCGATCGCGGACGAGATTGATTCCCTTGCGGCCAAGGGAGTCTCTTTCCGTGTGATAGGGAATCTTTCAAGGCTTGATGACAATCTTGTGGAAGTTATAAAAAAGGCAGAGAGACTGACCGCTCCAGCCTCCGGCAAGGAACCTCTTCTGACGCTTGTCGTGTTCCTGAGCTACAGCGGGAAGTGGGATATCCTTCAGGCCGCCAAAAGGATGGCCAAAGAATATGCTGATGATCCCGCTGGCCTCGAATCCGTTGGCATAGAGGATTTTGACCGTTATCTGGCCACCGCCGGCATCCAGGACCCGGACCTTATCATACGCACTTCCGGAGAGGAGAGGATAAGCAATTACCTGCTTTGGCAGGCGGCATATTCGGAATTTCTTTTTGTCGATACCTTGTGGCCTGATTTCAGGCGCGAGGATTTCAGGGCGGCTCTGGAAGAATATTCCCACAGGAACCGTAGGTATGGAAAAGTTAAATAACTTACGTATATTTGCATCTTAAAATGAAATCTGATTCGATGAAAGTATATCGTCTATTGTGTCTTCTCGCCTTGTCCGTGGCCGCTGTTCCGGCCTTTGGACAGGATTCGGTAAAATCTTCCGCCCCCGTTGAAGTAGATTATGACCACCCAAAGACTTATTATGTGGGAGGTGTTACCGTGGAGGGAAACCACCAGTTCTCAAGCCAGCAGATCGTCTCTCTGACCGGACTCCAGAAAGGCATGAGAGTCACTGTGCCAAGCGATGACATCTCCTCGATCGTGTCCAGGCTTTGGATGCAGAGGTATTTCGAGAACGTGGCCTTGGAGATAGACCATCTGAGCGAGAAACAGGACTCCGCTTTCTTTGTGATCCGCATCCAAGAGCGTCCGAGGGTGTCCAGATGGCTGTTCACCGGCGTGAGAAAGGGTGAGCAGAAGGATTTGGACGAAAGGCTCAATCTTCGAAGGGGAGGGGAGTTCTCCGACTATGTGGCGAAAACATCCACCGACATCATCAAGAGATTCTATGCCGACAAGGGTTTCCTCAACTGCAAGGTCGATGTCCAGACGCAGAAGGATACCATTGTCCGGAATGCCATAAAGGTCAACTTCGCCGTTGACCGTGGCTCCAAAGTCAAGATCAAGGACATCAATTTCCAAGGAACGGAAGGCTTCACGGACTTCAAACTTTCCCGTTCCATGAAGAAGACGAAAGCCAAGAAATGGTATAACTTCTTCAACAGCAAGAAATTCAACGAAAAGGAATATCCTAACGACAAGAACAGCCTCGTCAGCAAGCTCAACGAGGCCGGCTATCGTGACGCGCGCATCGTAAAGGATTCCATCTACTATGTGACACAGGACAGGCTTGGCATCGACCTCAAGATTGACCAGGGCAAGAAATATTATTTCAGGAATATCTCGTGGACCGGCAACTCCGTCTATTCCACCGATCAGCTCAACGAGATCCTTAACATCCGCAAGGGAGATCCGTACGATGTGGTGACCATGCAGAAGAGGCTTCTGGGAGGAGGCAAACAGGGGGATCAGGATGTGTCCAAGATCTACCGTGACAACGGTTACCTTTTCTTTAATGTCACTCCTGTCGAGCTGAACATCGAGGGTGATTCCGTGGATGTGGAAATGAGAATCTCGGAAGGAAAGCAGGCTACCCTGAACAATATCGTCATCAATGGCAACAGCCTGACCAACGAGAGGGTTGTCCGCAGGCAGGTCGCCACAAGGCCGGGCTACCTTTTCAGCCAGACTGATTTCGAAAGATCCATCCGTGAGATCGCTTCCTTGGGACAGTTCGATCCGGAGGCCATCGCTGATCCGTCGAAAGGTTACTCGATTCTTCCTAACCAGTTGAACAACACTGTGGATGTGGTCTATAACGTGACAGAGAAGCCTTCCAGCCAGCTGGAACTTTCGGGAGGTTGGGGCGCCAACACCTTTGTCGCGACTGTCGGAGTGAACTTCAACAACTTCTCCACGAAGCGCATGTTCGAGAAGAACGCCTGGAGACCGGTACCTCTTGGAGACGCGCAGAACCTTTCGCTGCGTTTCCAGACAAACGGAACCTACTACACCTCATTGGTGTTCGGATTCTCGGAGCCTTGGCTTTTCGGAAAGAAACCGACATCCCTGAACATTCAGGCTTACTATACCAGACAGACAAACTCGTATCTTGCGATCGGACTTCTGTCCAACGACAAGGTCATGCAGGTCTATGGATTCTCGGCCGGAATCGGAACCCGTCTGAAGTGGCCGGACAACTATTTCGTGTTGTACAACGGCCTCAGCTGGCAGATCTATGACCTGAAGAACTGGATCAACGGTTACTTCATGTTCAATGATGGTAAGTCTCACAACCTGAGCTACACGATCAATCTGAGCCGAAACTCGACCGACCAGCAGATCTATCCTCGTATGGGATCGAACTTCAGCGCCAGCCTTCAGCTGACTCCTCCATATTCCTTGTTCAGAAAGAAGGATCTTGGCACGCTTGACGCGAACGGCAATCCTACAAAGGTCTCAAGCTACAAGGACATCAACTACGACAAATGGAGCTCGGCAGACCGTTACAAGTGGATCGAGTATCATAAGTGGAAGGTCAGCGGAGAACTCTACACCAAAGTCATCGGAGACTTCGTGATCATGAGCCGCGCGCAGTTCGGTTACCTTGGATATTACAACCGCAAGTGGGGTTATTCTCCGTTTGAGGGATTCCGAGTCGGAGGTGACGGTATGTCTGGCTACGACACTTATGGTGCGGACATCATCGCGCTTCGTGGTTACGAGAACTACTATCTTACCCCTTGGGAGGCGACCCCGTACAATTCCAACGGCTACTACGCCGGTAACGTCTATGACAAGTTCACGATGGAGTTCCGTTACCCTGTCATCCTCCAGCCTCAGTCCACGATCTTCGTGCTGGGCTTCCTTGAGGGAGGTAACTGCTGGTCTGACATCAAGAAGTTCAATCCGTTCCAGATCAAGCGTTCGGCAGGTGTCGGCGTGAGGGTGTTCCTCCCGATGATCGGTCTGCTCGGTATCGACTGGGGCTACGGTTTCGACAATCCGGTGAAGAAGAACAGAAGCCAGTTCCACTTCCTTATCGGACAACAATTCTAAATAATATTCTTACATTTGCATCGGAATCAAAACACGTAAACTGATAAAATTCTATAAAAATGAAAAAGATTCTTTTGATCGCCGCAATGGCGTTGTTTACTCTGACGGCTTCGGCGCAGGCGAAGTTCGCTTATGTCGATTTCAATGAACTGGTGATGCTCGCCCCTGAGGCTGACGCTGCCAGATCACAGATGCAGACTGCTCAGAAAGAGGCTCAGGAAACCCTTCAGAGTATGATGGAAGAGGCTCAGACCAAGTATAACGAGTACCAGCAGAAGCAGTCCACATGGACTCCAGCCATCAAGTCCAGCAAGGAGAAGGAACTCGGTGAGATTCAGAACAGGATTCAGGAATTCCAGCAGTCTATCCAGGCAGAGCTTCAGCAGCAACAGCAGCAGTTGATGGATCCTATCTACAAGAAGGCTCAGGAGGCAGTTGAGAAACTCGCCAAGGCCGGCGGCTATCTGTTTGTGTTCGAGACTTCACAGTACCTTTACGTTGACAAGGCTCAGTGCAAGGATCTGACTCCTGAGGCAAGAAAGGCAATGAATATTCCTGAGGGCAGGACCATCGAGGATCTCCAGAAGGAACTTCAGGCACAGGCTCAGGGCCAGCAGCAGTAATCATTGACAGGAAGATCAGAAGAGGGTAGGCAAGAACTGATTTTTGCCGACCCTTTTTTGCGCTCTGACATGACGTGTTGTCGCTGAGTGCTTTCCAGGACGTTTTTTCGTTATGTTTTAGGGCTGTATGCAGGTAATGAATCTTTTTTCAGTGAAAAGGTTGGTTATTCTGCTTTTTATGCTTTAATTTGTAACGTATTTTTATAAAACACTAATATTCTTAAAATAGAAATGCAACATAAGGTTATTGATGCTAAGGATGTTGTGATAAGGTTCGCCGGGGATTCCGGTGACGGTATGCAGCTTACCGGAACTTTGTTCGCCAACCTGTCCGCAGTCTATGGTAACGGCCTTTCCACATTCCCGGACTATCCGGCAGAGATCAGAGCCCCGAAAGGGACTGTCGCCGGTGTGTCTGGATTCCAGGTTCACATCGGCAGCCATAAGGTAAACACCCCCGGGGACTTCTGTGACATGCTGGTGGCGATGAACCCAGCCGCCCTGAAGGCGAACGCCAAGTGGCTGAAAAGAAACGCTACCGTGCTTGTAAACGAGGATGCCTTCGATGATTTCGGCCTGACGAAAGCGGGCTTCACCGGCAATCCTTTTGAGGAACTTCACATCGAGGACAGGAACATCATCGTCGCCCCGATCACAAAACTGACGGAGGAGAGCTTGAAGGACAGCGGACTGGATGTCGTGTCTGTCCATAAGTGCAGGAATATGTTCACCCTCGGAATGGCCTGCTTCATCTACAGCCGTCCGTTGGACTATGTCTATACCTATCTTGAGGGACGTTTCGCCAAGAAGCACCCTGAGATGATCGAGCCGAACCGCAAGGTGGTGAATGACGGCTACAACTATGCCGCGAACATCCAGGCGGTCGCCGACACATACACCGTCGTCCCGGACATTCAGGAAAAAGGAATATACAGGAATATAACCGGTAACCAGGCTTTGGCCTGGGGTCTCATCGCCGCTTCGGAGAAATCCGGACGGCCTCTTTTCTGCGGATCCTACCCGATCACGCCGGCGACAGCCATCCTTGAGGAACTCGCCATACACAAGAACATTGGTGTCAAGACTATGCAGACTGAGGACGAGATCGCCGGAATATGTTCAGCCATCGGAGCGTCATTCGCCGGCAATCTGGCGGTGACGACAACCTCAGGCCCGGGACTTTCACTAAAGTCCGAGGCTCTTGGACTGGCTGTGATGACCGAACTCCCGATCGTGGTTGTGGACGTGCAGCGTGGCGGCCCTTGCACCGGTCTGCCTACCAAGACAGAGCAGGCTGATCTTAACGAGGCCCTTTACGGCCGCAACGGCGAGAGCCCTATGGTCGTGATGGCCGCGCACTCACCGGCGCATTGCTTCGATGCCGCTTTCACAGCAGCCAAGATCGCTATGGAGCATATGACTCCTGTCCTGCTCCTCTCCGAAGGCTTCCTTGGTAACGGCTCGGAGCCGTGGAAGATTCCTTCAATGAGTGAATATCCTGAGATCAAGCCTCGCCTTGCCGAGGCCGACGGGAACAAGTTCCATCCTTTCGAGAGGGATCCCGAGACTCTTGCCAGAAAATGGGCTCCGGCCGGAACACCTGGCTTGGAGCACCGTGTGGGCGGTCTTGAGAAGACACATATCGGAGTCCTTTCCACAGATGCGGCCAACCACGAGATGATGGTAAAGGAGCGTGCGGAGAAAGTCGCCCGTGTGGCCGCTGACATTCCTGACCTTGTTGTTGACGGTCCGGAGAGCGGTGATGTCCTGCTGGTTGGCTGGGGTGGCACTTACGGACATATTCTTACAGCCACGGAGGAACTCCGCGCCGCCGGTAAGACTGTAAGCCGTGTGCATTTCGATTTCATCGATCCGCTGCCTAAGAACACGGAGAAGGTACTGTCTGGTTTCCGTAAGATAATCGTCTGCGAGCTTAATCTCGGACAGTTCGCCGGGTACCTCAAGACCATATTTCCGCAGTTCAACTATTTGAGCTGCAATAAGGTTCAGGGACAGACTTTCCTTGTTAAGGAGATTGTTGACGCCGCTTTAAGCGAATTATAGGAGGACAGCGCAATGCCAAAATATACATTGAAAGATTTCAAGAGCGACCAGGAGATCAGATGGTGTCCGGGATGCGGGGACTATTCCGTGCTCGCCGCTCTTCAGAGAACCCTTCCCCTGGTTTGTGAGGAGAAGGGAATAGACAAGGACAAGATTGTGGTCGTGTCCGGAATCGGTTGCTCGTCAAGGCTTCCGTACTATGTGGACACCTACGGGTTCCACAGCATCCACGGCCGCGCCACCGCGATCGCGACCGGAATGAAGGTCGCCAATCCTGATCTCTGCATCTGGCAGGTGAGCGGTGACGGTGACGCTTTGGCCATCGGCGGAAACCATTTCATCCACGCCATCAGAAGGAATATCGACATCAACCTGATGCTCTTCAACAACCAGATTTACGGTATGACGAAGGGGCAATATTCCCCGACCTCAAAACTGGGAGCCATCACCAAGACTTCTCCTTACGGAACGGTTGAGCATCCGTTCAATCCAGGCAGTCTCGTGCTTGGCGCGAAGGGAACGTTCTTCGCCCGCGGAATGGACACTGAACTTGCTTTGAACCAGGAGATCATGCTTGCGGCCTCAAGGCATAAGGGCACTTCCGTGATGGAGTTCCTGACCAACTGCGTGATCTTCAACAATGGCTCTCACGCCGAGATTTCCGACAGTGAGCACAAGGCGGACAGGACTCTGGTCCTGCGCGACGGCGAGAAGATGATATTCGGAAAGAACCGTGACAAGGGCATCGCCCTCGATGGCTGGAGACTGAAGGTCGTGACCATCGGAGAGAACGGTGTGACCGAGGATGACATCCTCACCCACGACAGCCATTCCGACAACCTTGGCCTTCAGATGATGCTGGCCGATATGAAGTGGCCGGACTTTCCGGTCGCCCTCGGAGTCATCCGTGAGGTTCCGGACATCACCTACGAGGATGAGGTCGCCAAGCAGGTCGAGGGCGTCAAAGCCAAGGCCAAGGTCCACAATGTGGATGAGCTGCTTCACGGCGGATCCACGTGGGAACTTAAATAGAACACACATTATTAACTAATTAATAACACATTACGTTATGAAAACAACTGAAATAATGGCCCGTCTCCAGGCCAAGTACCCTACAGAGAAGGAATATCTCCAGGCTGTACAGGAGGTCCTTGAGTCAATCGAGGAGGTTTACAACCAGCACCCTGAGTTCGAGAAGGCAAAGATCGTCGAGAGACTTGTCGAGCCTGACAGAATCTTCACGTTCCGTGTGACCTGGATCGATGACAACGGTGAGGTTCAGACAAACCTCGGCTACCGCGTCCAGTTCAACAGTGCGATCGGACCTTATAAGGGAGGTCTTCGTTTCCACAAGGCTGTCACCCCTTCAATGCTCAAGTTCCTCGGATTCGAGCAGACATTCAAGAACGCCCTCACAACCCTTCCTATGGGTGGCGCGAAAGGTGGTTCGGACTTCGACCCTGTCGGAAAGTCTAACGCTGAGATCATGCGTTTCTGCCAGGCCTTCATGCTTGAGCTCTGGCGCTGCATCGGCCCAGACCAGGACATCCCTGCGGGTGACGTAGGTGTAGGTGGACGTGAGATCGGCTTCCTGAACGGAATGTACCAGAAGCTCGCCCGCCAGTATCACACCGGAGTTCTCACCGGAAAGGGCGCTACCTGGGGAGGATCCATCCTTCGTCCTGAGGCCACCGGTTTCGGAGCCCTCTATTTCACCCAGCACCTTCTCCACAAGGCTGGCAAGGACATCGCCGGCCAGAAGGTCTGCATCTCCGGCTTCGGTAACGTGGCTTGGGGCGCTGTGAAGAAGGCTACCCAGCTCGGTGCCAAGGTTGTCGCCATCTCCGGCCCGGACGGAGTATGCCATATTCCTGAGGGAATGACTCCTGAGATGAATGAATACATGCTTGATATGCGTGCCTCCAACAGGAATATGGTCGAGGATCTCGCCACCAAGTTCCCTGGACAGGTTCAGTTCATCGCCGGCAAGAAGGCTTGGAGCATCCCTTGCGACATCGCTCTCCCTTGCGCGTTCCAGAACGAGCTCAGCGAGGACGACGCAAAGGAACTGAAGGCCAACGGCTGCTGGTGCTGCTGCGAGGTTTCCAACATGGGTTGCCAGCCGGGTGCCATCCACTTCTTCCAGAACAACGGAGTCCTCTTCGCTCCTGGCAAGGCTGTGAACGCCGGTGGAGTCGCCACCTCAGGCCTTGAGATGACCCAGAACGCGGCTCACCTCAGCTGGTCCGCACAGGAGGTTGACGACAAGCTTCACTGGATCATGCAGAGCATCCACGAGCAGTGCGTGAAGTACGGCACACGTCCGGACGGCAGCGTTGACTACGTGAAGGGCGCCAACATCGCCGGCTTCATGAAGGTAGCGCAGGCCATGCTTGAGCAGGGAATCATCTAAAAAGTAAGATTTCTTACAAATATGGGCACATCAACACCTCGTTGATGTGCTTTTTTCATTTATATTCATTAAATTTGCAAGATACAATGAATATGAACATTATTAAATAACACTTTTTCAAATGAAAAGAACCGCTCTGGCATTAATGCTGATCGCTCTTGCGGCTTCCTGCAACACGGAGCCGAAGACCGCTGTCCAGAAGAAGGTCGATTCGTATGCGCTCGTGAAGATCGAGTCACCAGACCTTTCCGGTATCACGGACAACGGCAAGGAAGTCCTCAACCTCTACAAATTCGCCGCCGACCAGGCTGACAGTATCTACTGGAAACAGTATTTTGGTGACAAGACCTTGATCGAGAACCTGAAGGATGCCGATCTTAGGGACTATGCCAAAATCAATTACGGACCTTGGGACCGCCTTGACGGATCCACATTCATCGATGGTTTCGGCGCGCTTCCTCTTGGAGCCAACTTCTATCCGGTTGATATGACGGCCGCTGAGTTCGACTCGTTGGCTGATCCGGTGAAGACAAGTCCATATTCACTCATCAGGCGCGGCGCCGACGGCAAGCTCACTTCCGTTTGGTACCACGACGCGTTCGAGTATAACATCGACAAGATCTGCAACTACCTCAAGGCCGCCGCTGACATCACCATCAAGCCGAGCGTGCGCAATTATCTTCTCAAGAAGATCGACGCGCTGAAGACTGACTATTATTATGACAGTGACCTCGCCTGGCTGGAGATGACCGACAGCAAGATGGACCTCATCATCGGCCCTAACGAGGTCAATGATGACCAGCTCTATGGTCTCAAGACATCCTACGAGGCCTACGTGCTTCTGAAGGACTTGAAGCGCACCGAGGTCCTCGACCAGTTCAAGTCGATGCTTCCTGAGCTCCAGAAGCAGATCCCTTGCGAGGAGCAGTACAAGACTTTTGTTCCGGGCGACGAGTCCGACATCTACGCCTACGACGCCATCTACTGCGCAGGCCACGCCAACGCCGGCATCAAGCTTATCGCTTTGAATCTCCCTTACAATGAGGAGGTTCAGGTCAAGGCCGGAACACGTACCGCCCTCCTTCGCAACATTATGATGGAGAAGTTCAACAGGGTTGTCAACCCGGTTGGCATCGTGGTTTTGACTCCTGACCAGCAGGATCACCTTGACGAGGAGGCTTTCTACTGGAACATCGCTTTCCGTGAGATCTCCCACGGACTCGGTGTAAAGGAGACCATCAACGGCAAGGGCTTAGTCTATGAGGCTCTCGGCAACAAGGCTCTCACTTGGGAGGACGCCAAGGCCAACGCCCTCGGCCTTTACTTTGTCTGCAAGCTTATCGATGAGCACAAGATCCCTGCGCTCATCACCAAGGAGGACGCCATCACCACATTCGTGGCCAACCTTATCCGCTCAGAGCGTTTCGGAGAGGCCTCACAGCTCGGAAGGGCTTATGTGATGCTCTTCAACTACCTCAACCAGAACGGCGCCTTCAAGCGTGGAGACAGCGGAAAATATTCAATCGACTACGAGAAGACCCTTTCACTCGTGGCAGAGTTCGCCGGCATCGCCCTCAAGACCCAGGCTACCGGTGACTACGAGTTCGCGGAACAGTTTGAGAACCAGTACTGTGTCCTTTCCGAGGACTTCAAGGCTGACCTTGTGAACATCCGTCTTGAGAACATTCCGATCGACCTCAGGTTCGAATTCCAGAAATAACAAAATTAATAATCAATACTACTGAAATGGCTGAAAAGAAATTCAATGTGAAGTACGGTGTACTTCTGCCAATTGTTCTTCTGGTCACACTCTTCTTGTGGTGTGTGCCTGTCTCATTCTTCGGCATCGACGCCCTGACAGTTGTCCAGCAGCGTGTGATCGCCCTCTTCGTGTTCGCCGCGTTGATGTGGATGTTTGAGATCATCCCTAACTGGGCGACTTCTGTCCTGATCATCGTTGTAGCTTTGCTGACCGTCTCCGACAAGGGACTCGGTTTCTTCTGCAATCCTGAGTTCGGTCAGCTGGTAAGCTACAAGAAAATAATGTCATCTTTCGCAGACCCTGTCGTGATGCTGTTCCTTGGCGGATTCGTGCTCGCGATCATGGCTGAAAGATTCGGACTTGACGTAACACTTGCCAAGTCCCTCCTCAGCGTATTCGGGACAAAGCCTAAGATGGTGCTTCTGGGATTCCTCATCATCATCTCTGTGTTCTCGATGTTCATGAGCAACACCGCGACCGCCGCCATGATGCTTGCGTTCCTCGCTCCGGTGCTCCACAAGCTTCCGAGTGATGACCGAGGCAAGATCGGTCTCGCTCTCTCGATTCCTATCGCCGCCAACCTTGGTGGTATCGGAACCCCTATCGGAACCCCTCCTAATGCTACCGCGAAGGGTTACCTTGAGCAGGCCGGCATCGATGTCTCTTTCGGTGACTGGTGCGTCCACATGATTCCTTACGTGATCATCATGATCCTCCTCGCGTGGATTCTCCTTCTGGTGTTCTTCCCGTTCAAGACCAAGAAACTTGTGCTTGAGATCCCTGCCAACGACAAGAAGAAGGACTGGAAGAGCAAGCTCGTATGGGCTACCTTCATCATCACGATCCTTCTCTGGGCCACGGAGCAACTCCATCACATCAGCTCCAACGTCGTGGCTCTGATTCCTCTCGCCGTCTTCACGGCCACAGGACTCTTCGGCAAGGAGGAGATCAAGGAGATCAACTGGTCGGTACTCTGGCTCGTTGCCGGAGGCTTCGCGTTGGGCTACCTCCTTCAGGACACCGGTCTGGCGAAGGTTCTCATCACGGCGATACCGTTCGGCTCGATGTCTGTCATCCTTGTGCTGGTAGTTGCCGGTCTTGTCTGCTACTTCCTCTCGAACTTCATCAGCAACTCCGCCACAGCGGCGCTTCTCATCCCTATCCTCATCGTTGTAGCCGAGGGTATGGCTGATCCTGCCGCCGCCAACAACGCCGCTTTCGTGGCTATGGGCGGTACCCAGGCAATGATCATATTCATCGCTGTGTGCGCGTCAATCGCCATGCTCTTCCCGATCTCCACTCCTCCGAACGCCATCGCCGCGTCCACCGGACTTGTCGAGACCAAGGACATGGCAAAGATCGGTATCATCATCGGTGTGGTTGGATTCATCTTCGGATTCTTCTGGCTCACCAAGATATTCCCGTTCGCACAGTAATTTTACAGTAATATCAGAGAAGCTGTTTTGGAAAGGAACCAAAGCAGCTTCTCAATGCTTAAAAATCAGTTAGTAGTTATTAAAATGAACAAAATTTTCACTTCACTTGCCGCTTTGGCAATGTGTGCCTCTCTCGGGGCGCAGGAAACGGCTCCAAAGGTAAGCCTCTACGGATTCATCCGCAATTACTACGCTTTCGACACACGTGAGAGCGTAGCGGGAACAGAGGATTTCTTCTATTATCTTCCTAAGGATGAGAACAAGAAGGGCGATGTGGATCTGAACGGGCAGAGTTCCTTCCGCTTCGCGGCCCTTACCTCCAGAATCGGGCTCAATGTCACCGGTTATGAATATAATGGCTTGAAATTCGGAGCAAAGATCGAGACTGACTTCTACAATGGTCTTTCCGGTGTCTCCGGAACCGCGGTGCTTCGTCTTCGTCAGGCTTATGTCACCGTCGGCAGGAACGATTGGCTGGTGACGGCAGGCCAGGCCTGGCATCCTATGGCCGCAGACATGCCGGACGTGTTCTCCCTCAACACAGGAGCGCCTTTCGGACCTTTCAGCCGTACCCCTCAGGTGAAACTTGACTACAGGCTCAACGACGCGTTCTCCCTCACGGGATCGGCCATCTGGCAGATGCAGTACAATTCTACAGGCCCTAACGGTGCCAAAGCCGACTACATCAAGGACGCCTGCACACCGGAATTATTCCTGGGCCTGAACTACAAGAAGGACAATCTCCTCCTGAGGGCGGGCGTGAACATGCTCTCCATCAAGCCGAGGGCAAACAATGGCTCTGTCAAGGTTGACGACCGCATCACCACCTTCACTCCGTTCCTCTACGGACAGTACAAGAGCGGCCTCTTCTCCGCCAAGGTGAAGACAGTCTTCGCCGAGGCCGGCGAACACGTCAACCTCAACGGCGGCTACGGAATCTCAGGAATGAAGTCTGACGGGGCAAGTTATGAATATACCCCTACCCGCAACTCTTCGACTTGGGCGAGCTTCATGTACGGCAAGAAGACCCAGTGGATTCTCTTTGCTGGCTATGTGAAGAATTTCGGAACGAAAGACGATCTCTACGGCGCCAAGGACGGCTACGCTCCTGCCGCCAACCTCTATTTCAGCAAGAACAGCTTCTCGAATATGAACCAGATGTGGAGGCTCACACCTACCGTGATCCACAACATCGGCAAGTTCGCGATCGGTCTTGAATATGAGCTCACAAGTGTACAATATGGTGATTACAAGACTATTGACGGTGTGAAATGCATCGGCGCCAACGGCCTTGCCAAGGACAATCTCCACTGGATCACCAACCATCGTATCCAGGCTCTGGTCAAGTTTACTTTCTAATATTATTGTTTGACAAGTCAAGGCTGTTGTCGGCCTTGCACGGAAAGATTGACGCTATGAAGAAGATAATCCCAATGCTGGCATCGGCCATCGCCCTGTCACTTACCGCTTTACCATCTGAGGCACAAAGCCATCTGGTGAAGTTGACCAATCATCTTGAACCATACGGCTTTTTCCGCGCGAGCGCCATTTTCGACGCTCGCGACTCCAAGGCCGACACCGAGGACTTGTTTTATTATGTTCCTTACGACAAGAAGATAAATCTGGAAGGCAACGACATCTGGTACAACCCTTCCATAAAAATGTCCGCCATCACGACACGTCTTGGAGTGAATCTTACCGGATTCAGGTACGGATCGTTCAATGTAACCGGAAAACTGGAGACGGATTTCTATCTGTTGACGGGAGGCTCCGCGTCGCTGAGTCTCAGAGAGGCTTACCTCAAGTTTAACTGGGACAATCTCGGTGACTTTTTCAAGTCTGTGTCTGTCAAGGCTGGCCATGCATGGCATCCTATGTCCTTGGACATGCCATACAGTGTCGGCTATGAGGCCGGTGCCCCGTTCAATCCATACGCAAGAAGCCCTCAGTTGATGTTTGAGACTAATCTGATGGATCGCTTCACTTTCACGGCGGGGCTTCTTTATCCGATGGAGTTCATGCCTACGGGACCACAAGGACCATCAGCTGACTATGTCAAGTATGGCCTTGTCCCGGAATTGTACGCTGGCCTGACATATTCATCAAAGTACATCAAGGCCAGGGTCGGAGCGGATTTCATAAGTTTGGTTCCTCGTTGGCGCACGACCGATTTGACCTATTACCATGATGTCGGGACTAAAGTCAAGGACCGCATTTCCATGATCAGTCCGATGGCCTGTTTCGAGTTCAGCAAGGGTATGTTCAAAGTCAACGCCAAGGCCGTTCTTGCCTCGGGTGGGGATCATCTCCGACTTATGGGAGGTTATGCTGTCTATGACAAGTCGGACGATTATAAGTACAAGTACACCCCTCTAAGGTCGGTCACAGGATTCGTCTCGGCAAGTTATGGCCAGCAATGGCAATTCATCCTGTTCGCCGGAGGCATGACGGCGTTGGGTGCCGGTCATGACCTGATCACAGATGACGAGACAGGTTATGCGAAGACCGCCTACATCTATTACTTTGATGGAGGCTTCAAGAATATCCGCTATATGTTTCGTGTCGCTCCGGCGGTCGCGTTCAATCTCGAAAGACTTACATGCGCCATTGAATATAATAGCACAGGCGTGATTTATGGACAGATGAATGAGTTGAATGCCAGAGGGTTGGCTAATATGGGGGAACATCTGATCATCAATCATAGAATCCTTGGAGTGGTGAGATATTCATTTTAGTGTCATGGTTTAGTGAATATTTTGTCAAAAAATCTTGTCTTTTAGAATATTTTTCCGATATTTGCCGTGTTGAACTAATAGAATGAGAAGTTTCAATCATATCCACCTACATCTTCACCATCGCCAGAAGCGGAGGTGACTTTGTCGTGGGTATCTGTTTATGAGGGATATTAAGGTCAAGGCTCGCTTCCGTTTTGGTGGCGGGCCTTTTTTATAAAACGAACGACAAATGTTAAGAATCGCGATTCAGGCCAAAGGCCGTTTAAGTGAAGAAAGCCTCACACTGCTGCGTGAGGCCGGTATCGAGGTGGATGACACCAAGCGGAAATTCCTGTCCAGATCCAGTAATTTCCCGGCTGAGATACTCTATTTGAGAGACGATGACATTCCACAGGCAGTCGCTCAAGGCGTGACGGATTTGGGTATCGTAGGCTACAATGAAGTCTGCGAGAGGGGTGAGACAGTGGAGGTTGTTGACCGTCTGGGCTTTGGACCGTGCCGCATTTCTTTGGCGATCCCCAAGTCTGAAGAATATACCGGACTGGAATATTTCAACGGTAAGCGGATAGCTACATCGTACCCGAACATCTTGAGCAAATTTCTGAAAGATAAAGGAATAGATGCATCGATCAACGTTATCGCAGGCTCTGTGGAGATCGCTCCGACCGTTGGTATGAGCGATGCTATCTTCGATATCGTATCTTCCGGCGGGACGCTTGTGAGCAACGGGCTCAAGGAGGTTGAGAAGGTGGTGTTCTCGGAGGCGGTGCTGATTTCGAGTGGCAATCTTTCGGATGAAAAGACTAAACTTCTGGAACAGATAAAGTTCCGCTTTAACGCTGTCCGGGACAGCCGTGGAAAGAAATACCTGTTGATGAATATCCCCGACGACCGGATCGAGGATGCCATCCAGATTGTTCCGGCGATGAGGAGCCCGACTGTGCTGCCGCTTGCGCAAAGCGGGTGGTCTTCACTGCATTCCGTTGTGGATGAGAGCGTTTTGTGGGAGAAGATCGAAAGTTTGAAGGAGATTGGCGCGGAAGGGATTCTTGTGCTCTCGGTTGAGAAGATGGTTTTGTAGGTGTTGAATATTTATTCGTTATTTTATGCGGAATTTTGATTGTACGGTCACTTCGACAAGCTCAGTGACCCCAATATACAATAACCCTCCCCGGATCGAATGGCCGAAACTGATCTCAAGGGCCGCTGAAAGCGATTCCGACATCGATGCAAGCGTAAGAGCCACCATTGAATATGTCCGGACACAAGGCGACAAGGCTGTTCTGGATCTGGAGTCCCGCTATGACAACATAGTTTTCACTTCTGTTGAAGCCTTGAAAGTCAGCGACAAGGAAATCGCGGAAGCCACCGCTTCCGTTTCACCAGAGTTAAAGGCGGCCATCGCACAGGCATATTCAAACATCAGGAAATTTCATAGCGCGCAGATGCCGCAAACAGTTAAGGTTGAGACTTCACCCGGTGTCGTCTGCTACCAGAAGGCCGTTCCGCTCCGTAGGGTCGGACTGTATATTCCTGGCGGGCGCGCGCCTTTGTTCTCGACGGTTCTGATGCTGGCCGTCCCTGCCTCCGTGGCTGGCTGCCCTGAAATCGTTCTCTGCACACCTCCTGACAAGGATGGGAAAGCCAATCCTGTCATAGTCTATGCGGCTTCGGTCTGTGGAGTCAGGAATATATTCAAAATCGGTGGCGCTCAGGCCATTGCGGCTATGGCTTATGGAACGGAGACGCTCGCCGAATGCGACAAGATTTTCGGCCCTGGCAACCGTTATGTGATGAAGGCCAAGCAGATGGTCGGGCTGTCGGTCGCAGCGATCGATATGCCGGCCGGTCCGTCAGAGGTTATGGTGCTGGCTGACGGGACCGCTGATCCTGAGTTCGTCGCAGCTGACTTCCTCTCCCAGTCGGAGCACGGGCCGGACAGCCAGTCGATTCTGGTCTGCACATCGGAGGCTATCGCAAAATCCGTGGTGGATGCAGTCGCAAGACAGACCGCAAGGCTGAGTCGGGGAAGTATCATTGCCAAAGCGTTGGATCACAGTCGGATGGTCGTTCTTACGAGCCGTGAGGACATCATCGATTTCGCCAATGAATATGCTCCTGAACATCTCATCATATCTATGCGTGATCCTTGGAGCGTGGCGGATAAGGTGGTAGCCGCCGGGAGCATATTCATTGGAAATTATTCTCCTGAAAGCGCCGGTGATTATGCTTCAGGAACGAATCATACTTTGCCGACGAGTGGTTGGGCGCGTTCGTTCAGCGGGTTGAATCTGGATGCGTTTATGAGGAAGATGACGATTCAGGAGATTTCGCGTGAGGGTTTGTCCGGCCTTGGGGACACAATCCGTACAATGGCTTTGGCCGAAGGGCTTGACGCTCACGCCGCCGCGGTTGAAGTAAGACTTGAAAAATAATCAGTAATGAATATAGAAGACGTTCTTAAACTCGTAAGGCCAAACATCTTAGGTCTCGAGGCATATTCGACCGCCCGGGACGACTGTGGCTCGAACCAGCCGGAAATATTTCTGGATGCCAACGAGAATCCTTACAACAATGGCATCAATCGGTATCCGGACCCACATCAGAAAGCCTTGAAGGCCAAGGTCGCGGAAATCAAAGGAATTTCTGCGGATAGCCTGTTCATCGGCAACGGGAGCGACGAGGCGATTGACCTTGTTTACCGTGTGTTCTGCGTACCGGAAGCAAGCAATGCCGTGTCCATCGCTCCGAGTTACGGGATGTACGAGGTGGCAGCCGCGATGAACGACATTGAATTCCGGAAAGTCCAGCTGAGGCCGGATTTCTCAATGGACACAGAGGCGATGCTTTCCGCGGCGGACTCCAAGACAAGGCTGATTTTCATCTGCTCGCCGAACAACCCGACAGGAAACTCGTTCCCGGTGGAGCAGATCGAGGATATTCTTGAAAGGTTCGGCGGCGTGGTGGTGCTGGATGAGGCTTACATCGACTTTTCGGTCAGGCCTTCGCTGACATCTTTGGTCAAGAGATACCCTAACCTGATTGTGCTCCAGACGCTTTCAAAGGCTTGGGGTATGGCAGGTCTCAGAATTGGATTGGCGATCGCGGATCCTGCTGTCATCGCTTTGATGTCCAAAGTCAAATATCCGTACAACATCAATGTTCTGGCTCAGAAGATGGCATTGATGAAACTTGACGAGGCGGCCAAGGACAAGGCTGTGGCCGAGGTTGTGGGGCAGCGGTTCCGCTTGGAAAAAGAATTGGCCAAATGCCCGGAGGTCAAGGGAATATATTCAAGTGACGCTAACTTTTTGTTGGTTAGGTTTGAGAATCCGGATGAGGTTTACGAGAGGCTGCTTGCGGGAGGAGTCATTGTGCGGAATCGTTCCAAGGTCTCAGGTTGCGAGGGGTGCCTTCGCATCACAGTCGGCACTCCGGTGGAGAATGACAGACTGCTTCGGCTGCTGTCCTCTTCGGTCGCTGAGCCTGTCGAAGCGACCACCCCCGGTATGGAAATATTAGGCGGAAGACATATCCGAATTGTCCGTAATACCAAAGAGACAAAGATTGCCCTTGAATTGGATCTGGATTCCATCGGAGGCTCCGGACACATTTCCACCGGTCTCCCTTTCTTCGACCACATGCTTGATCAGATCCCGAACCACGGCGGCGTGTCGCTGGCCATAGAAGCCAAAGGAGACCTGCAGGTCGATGAACACCACACGATCGAGGATGTGGGTATTGTTCTGGGCGAGGCCATCGGGGCTGCCCTCGGTGACAAACTCGGCGTGGCCCGCTACGGCTTTGTGCTGCCTATGGACGACTGTGACGCCGCTGTCCTGATGGACTTCGGAGGGCGTATTGATTTCAAATGGAACGCGGAGTTCAAACGTGAGAAGGTCGGCGATGTCCCGACCGAGATGTTCAGCCATTTCTTCCAGTCTGTCTGCGCCGGAGCGAAATGCAACCTGCACATCCGGGCGGAGGGCGTGAACGAGCATCACAAGGCCGAGGCAATCTTCAAAGCCTTCGCCAGGGCTTTAAGAATGGCGGTCGCCAAGACCCCGTTCCCTTACGAACTACCATCAAGCAAAGGCATCCTATGATAGCGATAATTGACTACAAAGCCGGCAACATACGCTCGGTCGAAAACGCTCTGAAAAGGTTTGGAGCGGAATATGTGCTGACCGCTGATCCGGAGATGATCCGCCGCGCCGACCACGTGATCCTGCCGGGAGTTGGGGAGGCTTCCTCCGCTATGAAAGCCTTGGAGTCCACAGGCTTGGCACCAGTCATAAAGTCATTGACCCAACCTGTTTTAGGAATATGCATCGGAATGCAGCTGATGTGCGCTTCAAGCGAGGAGGGCGACACGGAATGTCTTGGAATATTCACCCCGAAAGTCACCCGCTTCCCGGAAACTCTCGGTGTCAAGATCCCTCACACCGGGTGGGATACAATCTCCGGGCTGCGCGGCCCGCTTTTCAGGAATATTCCCGAAGATTCGTTCGTCTATTATGTGCATTCGTACAGCGCGGGAATATTCCCGGATCAGACTGTAGCCGCGACTGAATATGCCGGTGTCCGTTTCAGCGGGGCGCTCCAGCGGGACAATTTCTTCGGGACGCAGTTTCATCCGGAGAAGAGCGGTTCGGTCGGGGCTGAGATATTAAAGAATTTTATTGAATATGAAGAATTTTAACATAATCCCGGCCATTGACATAATCGGCGGCCGGTGCGTGCGTCTCACGCAAGGGGACTATTCAAGGGAGAAGGTTTACTCTGACGACCCGGTCAGTATGGCGAAGGGATTCGAGCAGGCCGGCGCGACAAGGCTGCATCTTGTGGATCTGGAAGGTGCAAAGGCCGCCTGTCCGAAGAACCTGGATGTGCTAAGGAATATAACCAATGCGACCGGTCTGAAGGTGGAGTTCGGCGGCGGGGTGAAGTCGGAGGAGTCTTTGAAGGCGGTTCTGGATGCGGGGGCTGAATATGTCATCTGCGGGAGCGTGGCCTTTGCCGAACCGGACATATTCAAGAATTGGCTTGGACGCTATGGGGAAAAAATCATCCTTGGACTGGATCTGAAGAATGGTCTGGTTGCGACGCACGGTTGGAAGGAGACTGTCCCGATGTCAGCCGTGCAGGCTATGGAGTCTTTTGAAGGACTTGTGCGTCAGGCTATTGTGACGGAAGTTTCAAGGGACGGAATGTTACAGGGCGTGAATCTGGAGTTCTATGCCGGCCTTCAGCAACAGTTTCCGGACGTGGAGATCATCGTGAGCGGGGGAGTGTCCAGCTACGAGGATCTGGAGGAATTGAGAAGATCTGGACTTCGCTCGGCCATTGTCGGAAAAGCTATTTATGAAGGACGAGTGAAACTTGAGGATTTGTTCAGGTAATATGTTGGCGAAGAGAATTATACCTTGTCTGGACGTGAAGAACGGACAGGTAGTGAAAGGGATCAATTTCGAGGGCTTGCGTGAGGTGGGCGATCCTGTGGAGATGGGAGCTTTCTACTCTGAGCAGGGGGCTGACGAGTTGGTCTATCTGGACATCAGCGCGTCATCGGAAGGACGACGAACTTTCACGGATCTGGTCTCTCGGATTGCGGAACGGATTGATATTCCGTTCACTGTTGGTGGGGGAATATCTTCGTTTGAGGATGTGGCCAGGCTTCTGGATGCCGGGGCGGACAAGATCACGATCAACACGGCGGCGGTGTTTCATCCGGAGATCATTTCCAAGATCGCTTCCCGCTACGGCTCCCAGTTCGTTGTCGTGGCGATTGACGCGAGGATGGTCGCTTCTGGAACGGTCGCTGAGCCTGTCGAAGCGACATCCCTGTACGGCAATGCTTACTGGCAGGTGATGACCCACGGCGGAAAAAGGCCGACCGACAAGGAACTATATTCATGGGCCAAGCAAGTCCAGAACCTCGGCGCCGGCGAGATCCTCTTTACCTCAATGGATAATGACGGCACCAAGAACGGCTATGCCGTGCAGGCATATTCCCATCTTGCTGAGGAACTTACCATCCCTGTGATAGCCTCCGGTGGGGCGGGAAGCGTCGGCGACATCGAGGAAGTCCTGACCACCGGCCGGGCCGACGCCGCCCTCGCCGCAAGCATATTCCATTACGGCGAAATCTCCATCCCCGAATTGAAAAGAACCCTCCGCTCACACGGAGTGAATGTAAGAATATAACGAACTTAATGAATATGATTGATTTTAAAACTCTTAATGTCGGCGCGGACGGACTCGTGCCGGCCATCGTCCAGGACCGGAACACCCTTCAGGTTCTGATGCTCGGCTACATGAACGCCGAGGCTCTCGAAAAGACCCAGGCAAGCGGTCTGGTGACATTCTTCAGCCGCTCCCGCCAGACTCTTTGGACGAAAGGGGAGACCAGCGGCAACTTCCTTCATCTTGTCTCCATTGCGGTAGACTGCGATTCGGACACTCTTCTTGTCCGCGCGATTCCTGATGGGCCGGCCTGCCACAAAGGCACAAAGACCTGTTGGGGAGACGCGGTACCGGCAAGCACGGGCTTCATCCGCGAGCTTGAAAGCGTGATCAAAGGCCGTCACGAGCGGATGCCTGAGAAATCCTACACCACATCCCTGTTCAAGGCCGGGATCCCGAGAATGGCCCAGAAGGTCGGTGAGGAAGCCGTCGAGACCGTAATCGAGGCCGTGAAAGGGGACGATGAACGTATGATCTACGAGGCCTCGGATTTGGTCTATCACCTCCTCGTGCTTTTAGTCAGCAAAGGCTACGGCATCGCCGACCTGGAAAAGGAACTTGAGAAGAGGCATAAATAGTCGGCCATAATTTTGTTTTTCACAAAACAAAATACGAATTTAGCAAGCAGTTAGTGTAATTACCGTTTTTCAGATGAATTCAGACAGAATATTCATTTTTGACACCACTTTGCGTGATGGCGAGCAGGTGCCGGGGTGCCAACTCAACACTGTGGAGAAAATCCAGGTGGCAAAGGCCCTTGAAGAGTTGGGAGTAGATGTCATTGAGGCGGGTTTCCCTGTTTCCAGTCCTGGGGATTTCAATTCGGTCGTGGAGATTTCCAAGGCCGTCACCTGGCCGACGATCTGTGCGTTGACACGTGCCGTGGAGAAAGACATCGATGTTGCCGCGGAAGCCCTTAAATATGCCAAGCACAAGAGGATACACACAGGGATCGGGACTTCCGACTCCCACATAAAGTACAAGTTCAATTCCACCAGGGAGGAGATTCTTGAGCGTGCCGTAAGGGCTGTGAAATATGCCAAGAAGTATGTCGAGGATGTGGAGTTCTACGCCGAGGATGCGGGACGCACTGACAATGAGTACCTTGCCAGAGTGGTCGAGGCGGCCATCAAGGCCGGGGCCACGGTCGTGAATATTCCTGACACGACTGGCTACTGCCTTCCTTCCGAGTATGCGGCTAAGATCAAGTATCTTGTTGACAATGTGGACGGGATTGACAAGGCTGTCATCTCCACTCATTGCCACAACGACCTTGGTATGGCCACCGCCAACACCATGTCCGGCCTTCTTGCCGGCGCCCGCCAGTGCGAGGTGACAGTCAATGGCGTGGGCGAGCGTGCCGGCAACACGGCCTTGGAGGAGATCGCCATGATCATCAAGAGCCACAGCGACATCCCTCTCGTGACCAACATCAACACGACCAGAATCACACCGGTGAGCCGGATGGTCTCGAACCTTATGAATATGCCTGTTCAGGCGAACAAGGCCATAGTCGGGCGCAATGCCTTCGCGCACTCTTCAGGCATCCATCAGGACGGAGTCCTCAAGAATGTCAGTACCTACGAGATCATTGACCCTAAGGAAGTGGGGATAGACGACAACGACATCGTGCTTACGGCCAGAAGCGGCCACGCCGCCCTTAAATACCGTCTGGAGGTTCTTGGAATCAAGATGGAAGGCCATAAACTTGACGCTTTTTACGATGAGTTCCTCAAACTGGCCGACAAGAAGAAGCAGGTCAGCGACGATGATCTCCTTGTGCTCGCCGGAGCCGACAGGGCTGAGGACCATCACGTCAAGCTTGAGTACCTCCAGGTGACCAGCGGCAAGGGTCTGAGACCTATCGCAAGTGTCGGTCTTGACATAGCCGGTGAGAAATTCGAGGCCGCTTCCAGAGGCAACGGTCCGGTTGACGCGGCGATCAACGCCCTCAAGATCATCATCAGGCGTCAGATGGTCATCAAGGAGTTCACCATACAGAACATCACCAAAGGCTCCGATGATGTGGGCAAGGTTCACATGCAGGTCGAGCATGACGGCCACGTGTATTATGGCTTCGGAGCCGACACCGACATCGTCACCGCGTCTGTGGAGGCGTTCATTGACTGCATAAACAAATTCAGGGGATGAACACACTTTTCGACAAGATTTGGGACAGTCACATCGTGTCCGTCATTGACGGTGGTCCCACTCAGCTCTACATAGACAGGCTTTACTGTCACGAAGTGACCAGTCCTCAAGCCTTCGAGGGCATAAGGAAGCGTGGTTGCGGTATTCTGCGCCCGGAGAGAATAATATGTATGCCTGACCACGACATCCCGACGGAAGGGACTGCTTTCGCGGATGATGTATGCCGTCGTCAGGTGGAGACTTTGGAACGGAACGCGGCTGAATTCGGTTTGGTCCATTATCCGATGATGAGTCCGGACAACGGTATTGTCCACGTTGTCGGCCCGGAGAAAGGACTTTCGTTGCCGGGAATGACGATTGTCTGTGGTGATTCTCACACATCCACTCACGGCGCCGTCGGAGCGGTCGCTTTCGGAATAGGCACGAGCGAGGTGGAGATGGTGCTCGCCACCCAGTGCATCCTTCAGCAGAAACCGCGATCGATGAGGATAAGGGTCGAGGGAGAGCTCGGTAAAGGCGTGAGCGCCAAAGACGTGGCCCTCTATCTTATGATGAAACTTACTACTTCAGGCGCCACCGGGTACTTTATTGAATATGCCGGCTCGGCCATCCGCGGCCTATCAATGGAAGGTCGTCTGACACTCTGCAACCTGTCGATCGAGATGGGAGCCCGCGGAGGTTTCGTGGCCCCAGACGAGACCACTTTCGCCTATCTGAAAGGCCGTGAGTTCTCTCCTAAGGGGAAAGACTGGGACAAGGCGGTTGAATATTGGAGGACCCTACGCAGCGGAGAAGATGCTGTCTTTGACAAGGAATATGTGTTCGATGCCGCTGACATCAGCCCTATGATCACTTACGGAACGAATCCGGGTATGGGTATGCCGGTTGACGGAACCATTCCGTATGACAAGGCTCAGAGGGCGCTGGACTATATGGGCTTCTCCGCCGGAGAAAGGCTTCTTGGGCACAAGATCGATTATGTGTTTCTCGGAGCCTGCACCAACGGCAGGATTGAGGACTTCCGTGCCTTCGCCTCGGTCGTTAAAGGCCGCGGAAAGGCTGACGGAGTCACGGCCTGGCTCGTGCCTGGTTCGTGGGCCGTCAGACGTCAGATTGAGGAAGAAGGACTTGACAGGATCCTTGCGGATGCCGGATTCGAGATCCGCCAGCCTGGCTGTTCGGCCTGTCTTGCGATGAATGCGGACAAGATCCCGGCCGGAAAATATGCCGTTTCCACAAGCAACCGTAATTTCGAGGGACGTCAGGGCCCGGGCGCACGGACGATGCTTGCAAGTCCTTTGACTGCCGCCGCCGCGGCGGTGACAGGATGTATCACTGATCCAAGAGAATTGTTATGAAACAGAAATTCAACATAATAGAGAGTGGCTGCATTCCTCTTCCGATAGAGAATGTGGACACTGACCAGATCATCCCGGCCCGTTTTCTCAAGGCTACGACAAGGGATGAGAAGTTCTTCGGAGAAAACCTTTTCCGTGACTGGAGGTACGCTCCGGACGGAAGCATGATAAAGGACTTTGTGCTAAATGATCCTCGTTACAGCGGGTGCATCCTCGTGGCCGGAGCCAATTTCGGCTCGGGATCAAGCCGTGAGCACGCCGCGTGGGCTATCGCCGGCTACGGGTTCAGGGCTGTGGTGTCAAGCTCGTTCGCCGACATCCACCGCAACAATGAACTCAACAGCTTCGTGCTGCCGGTCCAGGTCAGTCCGGATTTCCTTAAAAAGATTTTCTCCGCGATCTCGGCCGATCCCGCAGTAAGACTTCGCATAGACCTCCCGTCTCAGGAAGTGACCCTTTTGTCCGACGGCAGTTCCGAACGTTTCGAGATAAGCGCCTACAAGAAGTATTGCTTCGAGAACGCGCTTGACGACATAGATTATCTGCTTGAACATAAAGACAAGATTGAAGAATATGAAACTGAACATAGCAAAATTGCCCGGTGACGGAGTCGGCCCGGAAGTGGTGGAACAGGCCGTGAAGGCCATTGATGCGGTCTGCCGGCGTTTCGGACACGAGGTCAAGTACCGATCAGCGCTTGTCGGTGCCTGCGCGATAGACGCTTGCGGATCCGCTTTTCCTGAGGAGACCCTGAAAGTGTGCCTTGACAGTGACGCGGTTCTGTTCGGTGCCGTCGGTGATCCGAAATATGACAACGATCCCACGGCCAAGGTTCGTCCCGAGCAAGGCCTCCTTGCGATGAGGCGTGAATTGGGACTTTATGCCAACATCAGGCCGGTGGAGACCTTCCCGAGCCTGCTGGATCGTTCACCGCTCAGGCCGGAGATCGCCTCAGGCGCGGATTTCGTCTGCGTCAGGGAACTTACAGGCGGTATGTATTTCGGAGAGAAAGGCCGTTTGGACGGCGGCGACACAGCGTACGACACCAACATCTACCACCGCTATGAGGTTGAGCGGATCCTGCGTAAGGCATATTCATTGGCGATGCTTCGCCGTAAGCATCTGACGGTGGTGGACAAGGCGAATGTGCTGGAGTCTTCGAGGCTCTGGAGGCAGGTGGCCCAAGAGATGGCTCCTGAATATCCGGAAGTTCAGACTGACTATATGTACGTTGACAACGCTGCCATGAAACTGATCACCGGCCCACGCTTCTTCGATGTACTCGTCACCGAGAACACGTTCGGGGACATCCTGACCGATGAGGCCAGCTGCATCTCCGGTTCGATGGGACTGCTCGCGTCGGCATCGCTTGGAGAACATACCGGTGTCTATGAACCGATCCACGGCTCCTATCCCCAGGCTGCGGGACGTGATGTGGCCAATCCCCTTGCCACAATCCTTTCAGCCGCGATGATGTTTGAGTACGCTTTCGGGCTGAAGCGCGAGGGCGCGGCGATCCGCAAAGCTGTCGGTGAGAGCATTGACCGTGGTTTCGTCACCGAGGACCTGGCTTCCTTCGGAGCGCGTCCTTTGGGTACGTCAGAGGTGGGTGACAAGGTCGCGGAGTTGATAGAGAACGATAATTAATGTATTGATATGAACGAACTTGACTGGGGAAGCCTCGGCTTCCATTACAGAAAGACAAACGCCATTGTCTTCAGCCTCTACCGCGACGGGCAATGGTCTGAACCCCAACTTACCGACGATTTCGATTTCCATTTCAACGCTTTCGCCGGGGTGTTTCACTATGGTAATTCCTGCTTTGAGGGGCTTAAGGCTTTCCGTGGCAGGGACGGAAAGGTCCGCCTTTTCAGGCCGGACGAGAACGCCAGACGTCTCCGGCGCAGTGCCGACCGTCTTTCGATGGCCGCTCCTTCCGAGGAACTGTTCCTGAAAATGTGCGAGATGTGTGTGAAAGCCAATCTGGATTTTCTCCCTCCGTACGGACATAATGCGTCCATGTACCTGCGTCCTGTGCTCGAAGGCATTGACCCGCAGCTGAGCATCTGCTCCTCAAGCGAGGTTCTGTTTTCGGTTATGTGTGCTCCTGTCAGCACGTATGCCAAGGCTGGGGTGCTTACGCCGGTGACCGCTGTCATCTCGCGTGACTACGATAGGGCCGCTCCTGACGGTACCGGCTCCTACAAGATAGGCGCGAACTACGCGATGTCTCTTTACCCTTACAATCTGGCTCATTCTCAGGGTTATACGGAACTGCTGTTCCTCGACCCCGCCACCAAGACGAGGATTGACGAGTTCGGATCCTCCAACTTCATCGGCATAAAGGGCGACACCTATGTGACCCCGCTATCCGGCAGTGTGCTGCCTTCAATCACTAACAAGTCTCTCCGCACCATCGCCGAGGATCTCGGAATGAAGGTGGAGATGAGGCCGATTCCGGTCGAGGAACTTGCCGAGTTCGATGAGGTCAACGCCTGCGGCACAGCGGTGGTGATCACCCCCATCCGCTCTATCGACGACAAGCCTCTTCTGGAGGGCTCCGAGGTTTCACGCACCTATGTAATGCCTTCCGGAACGGAGTGTGGTAGAAAAAGCCGCGCTCTTTATGATCGCATCCGTGGCATCCAGGACGGCATAGAGGAGGATCCGCACGGTTGGTGCGTTGAGGTATAGCGGTCGCTGGACTTGCCGAAGCGCCGGCACGTGATTCTTCACGAAGGTTTCTTGCAAATCATAAAATCAAATCTTAAATTTGCAAGAAAACTGTAGTGGCGTGATATTAAGAACAATGAAGCAGAAAGCCGTAGCGCTTTCGCTGAAAGCGATCCGCGCGGTTTCATCTCGACTTATCCAGACAAAACCATCATCGATGAGGTTCAAAGAGTTCCGTCCTTGCTCTCCTATCTTCAGACACACAGCGATGATGTAGGAGGTGACGGAATGTACATTCTCACAGGTTCTCAGAATCTGCAACTTATGGAAGCCGTGGATCAATCGCTGGCCGGTCGGGTAGGATTGCTCCACCTCCTTCCTTTTTCAAGGCAAGAGATGAAAGACGGTGGTATCTTTCCTGAATCCACAGATGCGAAACTGCTTAACGGGTGCTATCCGCGTCTGTACGATAAAGGTATTTCGCCAACCGATTATTATCCGAACTACATCAATACGTATGTCGAGCGTGATGTGAGAAACATCAAAGACATCACCGACCTCGGCAAATTCACCAGATTTCTTAAACTTTGCGCGGCAAGAACCGGACAGCTTCTGAACAAGTCTTCACTGGCAAATGATTGCGGAATATCTGTGCCCACAGTTGACTCTTGGCTCTCAATTCTGGAATCAAGCTATATCATATTCCTTCTTAAGCCAGACCATAAAAATTATTCAAAGCGCCTGGTGAAGACTCCGAAACTGTACTTCTATGACACGGGACTCGCCGCTTCTCTTCTTGAGATAAAAACTGAGACCCAAATGAACACTCATTATCTTAGGGGGAATCTCTTTGAGAATATGGTTGTGGCAGACTTTATCAAAAATGATTTCAATAAAGGAATAATAGATCCTTCGGTTTCTTTTTGGAGAGACAGTGCCGGCAATGAAGTGGACCTGATCTACAGAGATAGTGACAAAGAGGACGCGTTTGAGATAAAGTCAGCGGAGACATTCAATGAATCGTTCCTGGATGGACTGAAATACTGGTCAAAATATTCAGGAGCCAAGCCCTCGCAATTGCACGTAGTCTATGGTGGTACCACTCCAATGGCCAGATCCGAGGCAAGCGTGGAAGTGTTCAGATAAAAACAAAAGGGGGACTATATGCCCGTTGACTAACTTTCATCATTGGGAGTTCTGGTCTGTTGGCTATCTTTTTCCGTATCGCACCAACGTCCGGATGGTCGCGGGCAGCCGATAATTGTGTTTTTTAACGGCATATAGTGCCTTTAAGATTAACAAGGCACATAGCGCAGCTCCGAGGCTTCGCAGCCTATTCCATAATATGCCAAAAACACTCAGGTGCGCTAACATATTCGCACCTGGAAGAGTAACATATTGTTCGTCAAGCCGATGATGTTTCAGGTGCGCATGGTTTCTCGCACCTGGAAGTTCGGAACACCAATAGAACGCCCTGTACCGCGGGCATCGACTCCTAGGTGTGCGAATACACTCGCACCTAAAATGTTAAGTCGATAGTAATCAGATGGTTGATGTTTCAGGTGCGCATAGTTTTTCATACCTGGAAGAATGGTCTCCAATTGTTTTGCAAGACAGGAAATGTACGGAATCAGTATCGTCCCGCAAAAGCCACTTGCGGACAGTTAAGATTTTACAAAATGTTTTCAGCCACATAATGTTCCTATGCCCACAGAGGTCTGATCGGGCTGAAAAACCCGAAACTCGGAATACAAGATTTTCACGTCAATGTGCCCTCAAGACGCTTCTATCAGGCTTTGGGCTGAAAGCGTTTCGTAAATTCACGATGAAATCGGCGTGAGGTAACATTCCTGATTGGTGCCGGGAAGGAAAGCCACTTTTTCACCCGAAGCATAAGCCTGGAATCTTCTGCCACACCCTGTCTTATTGTATGACTAAGATGGAAATCAAGCTCCTGACATACAGATCATTGCGCAGGAGCGTCAACTAACCGTGATTGTTTAAGCATCAGTACTATAAGCCAAATGTTAGTCAACTCCGATATAGTTCCCAAAGCAAAAAGCAAGCATCCCTTTTAGGGAAAAGATGCTTGCTTTTACTTCTTTCTTTCAATAATATATTACCATCGCAAGGATAAAGAAATTTTTTCAGATTGTCAAGGGATAACCCTTCAATGTTTTACAATGTAATATTGTTTCACACTCTGCCGGCAATGTGCTTGGCGCAGGACTTTTCTTTTGTCGTGATTTTTGTGTAAGTTTGCAGGTTAAACAGACAGTCAGGAAATGTTCAGGAAACTTGCGGACAGAATGAAGGAGTTCAAGCTCACGATGAGGATGAAGCTGACGCTGAGCCTCAGCGCGATAGCCGTGACACTGCTTGTCTCCAGTGTGATCTCCATCATGGAGTACTATAGGATGAGCAACTATGTGTCGGATCTCATCGCGGACAACATCAGGAGCGTCAATGTCGCGCAGAAATTGTCCGAAGTCACGAACAAGTACAATCTGGATCTTCTGGCCCTGATCGGTGACAACTCGGTCAACACTCTTCCGGACTTCCATCAGAAGGAGTTCATGGGGCATTGCGACTCGCTTCGCAACTCCTTGACTTCCGACAAGATGGTCCCGCTGACTGATTCTGTTGTCTATGCGTATTCAGCTTACATGCTGACTTCGCTGGAACTGAACGACGTGATGCTGTCGGACTTCATCGACACCAGGGCTTGGTACTTCGACAGGCTTCAGCCCAAGTTCAGGAGGCTGAACCACTACATTGATGTGCTCAACGAGGCAATCTACGATGACCTGAAGAAGAACTCCCTGACGTTCCAGAGGGGGTTCTACAGGAGCATCATTCCGGGTGCTGTGGCTGTGGGTGTCGGGCTGCTGCTTGTGCTGATGCTGTTGTTCTTCCTGCTGGTGTTCTATGTGAATCCTATCTACAGGATGCTTTCCGGGCTGAACAACTACAGATCCTACAACAAGAAATACTCCTACTCCTTCGAGGGTGATGACCAGCTGGCGGAACTTAACGACGGCATCACGGAACTGACGGGGGAGAATCAGATGCTGCGCAAGAGGGTGGCCAACCTGCGGGCCAAGGTCGCTTCGACAGGCTCCGCTCATAATAATAATTAAAGAATATCCAAATGAACATCAAGGTGATATCCAGAAACGTTGGCTACGCTCTGCTTGTCAGTGCGCTGTTCATGTTCCTGTCCATTCTGGTCTCTGTGGCGAACGGCAATGACAGTGCCCTCGCCGCCCTGATGATCAGCTTCACGATCACCTTCACCGTCGGTGTGTTCCCGTTCATATTCGTAAGAAAATCGGCTGCCATCACGTTGAAGGACGGCTACATGATCATCGCGCTGTCCTGGCTGCTGTCCTTCATCTTCGGGATGCTTCCGTATGCGCTCTGGGGAGGGCCGTTCACGATCATAAACGCCTGGTTTGAAAGTGTTTCCGGATTCACGACGACCGGCTCGACAATCCTTGACAACGTTGAGGCGCTGCCGAACAGCCTGCTGTTCTGGCGTTCCTCGACGCACTTCATCGGAGGCTTGGGAGTCGTGGTCTTCCTGCTGCTGATCATCCCGAGTTCGTCTCAGATGAGGTTGAGGCTGACTACCCTTGAGCTTTCGTCCTTGTCCAAGAGGGAGTACAGATCCGGCGCGAACAAGACAGTCTATATCTTCACTTATGTCTATTTTGGATTGACCGCAGCCTCGTTCCTGCTTTATGTGATGGCCGGGATGAGTCCTTTCGACGCGATCAACCATGCGATGAGCGTCGTGGCGACAGGCGGCTTCAGCACCAGGAACGCCTCCATCGGTGCCTATGACTCGATCACGATCGACCTTATCACGATGCTCTTCATGGTACTCTCATCCGTCCATTTCGGAATGATCTTCGTGGCTGTCGTGACAAGATCCCTCAAGCCGTTCAAGAACGAGATATTCAAGTTCTATCTTTCCATGATGGTTGTGGCGGGGGTGATCGTGTCGATCTCGATCAAGGCACACGGGTTCGAGGAGGCCTGGGGGCGCTCCTTCCTCTCCGGCTTCTTCCACGTCATGAGCTTTGCCTCGACGACAGGGTTCAGCATCGCTGACAACAGCTCCTGGCCTGTTCTTTCGGACACCATACTGGTGCTTATGGGAGTATGTTGCGGCATGGCCGGCTCCACCACCGGCGGCATCAAGTCCGACAGGATGATGTTTCTGTGCAAAGAGGTTAAGTACCAGTTGAGGATGGTTCTGCATCCTGCGTCCGTCAAAGATATAAGGGTGAATGGCAGGGTGATCCGGCAGAACGACATCGCCCCGCACATCCTCTACATCGCCCTCTACGGCCTTGTGGTGATCATCTCGCTCGCGGCCTGCCTCACGCTCGACCCTGACAACAACCAGTCATTCACGGCGATACTCTCGTCCCTTGGCAATGTTGGACTTTCGGTGGACCAGCTCGGCTCAATCTACAACTTTAACGGAGAGCCATCCTCCCTCAAGTTCATCTACACGCTTGACATGTTCCTCGGACGTGTCGAGATCTATCCGATTCTGGCTGTTGTGATGATGATTTTCAGCCGGAGAAACAAGTAGAGGCTATGTACAGGGGGGAGTTTTTCTATAAGCGTTTCAAGGATAATTTTCCTTATGATGGGACGGAGGATCAGGATCGGTTGTTCCGGGAGATTGCGGATTTTGTTACTTGTGATGACGCTGATATTCTGGTGGTTAACGGGTATGCTGGTACGGGAAAGACTTCGGCGATCGCGGCGGTGATCAGGGCGTTTGATGATTTGAGACCTAAGGTACATACTGTCGAAGCGACTGTGTCGGAAGCGTCCGATGAATATGAGGAAATATGCTATCTCCTCGCCCCCACCGGCCGCGCCGCGAAAGTCCTATCCCTGTACGCTGGCAAGCCTGCCCGCACGATCCACAAATGCATCTACCGCCAGAAATCTATCGGCGATGACGGCTTCGGCCAGTTCTCATTAGCCCCTAACAAGCTCTCCCACAAACTCTTCATCGTGGATGAGGTCTCCTTGATAGGCATAGACGATGCCCAAAGGCAAGGCACGACCCAATTTGGTACCGGAGACCTTCTGAAGGATTTGATTGAATATGTCCGCGCCGGCAACGACTGCCGCTTGATAATGATCGGCGATTCAGCCCAGCTGCCTCCTGTCGGAATGGACGCCTCACCCGCTTTGGCGAAGGAATATATGGACGGTTTCGGTGGAGTCTGTTACAGTAGCCTGACCGAGGTCGTCCGCCAGCAAAAAGAATCAGGTATCTTGTTTAACGCCACGAAATTACGTGAGTTGATTGCCTCGGATCTCTACGGTGACGGGATGTACACTCCTGATGAGTTGGGTCTGACCGTTGACGGTTTCGATGACATCGTGAGGATAACCGGCGGCGAACTTATCGACACCCTTAACTCAGCGTATTTTTCTGAATATTCAAAAGACGACGCGGTGGTTCTTTGCCGCTCCAACAAGCGCGCGAACCGCTACAATGCCGGCATCCGGGCCCAGGTCTTCTATGATGAGGAGCGCTTGGTCCGTGGCGAGAAACTGATGATAGTGAAGAACTGCTACCAGTTCCTGAAAGGTGTCAAGTGTATGGACTACATCGCCAACGGTGACATCGCCAAACTCGTGTCAATCAAGAATTTCGAGGAACGTTACGGCCTCCATTTCGCCGATGCCCGCCTTTCATTCCCGGACTACGATGACACCGAGATCGTCGCGAAAGTCTGTCTGGACACCCTTGAGTCCGAGTCCGCATCCTTGAGTTACGAGCAGCAGAACCAGCTTTATAACGGTGTGAACGCAGACTACGCCGACATCCCGACCAAGAAAAAACGCTACGAGGCCGTTCGTGAGGATCCTTACTACAACGCTCTCCAGCTAAAGTACGCCAACGCCATCACCTGCCACAAAAGCCAGGGCGGCCAGTGGAGCTGCGTCTTCATCGACAACCCCTTCTGGCAGGACGAACTCACAGTCGATGACCTCAAATGGCTCTACACCGCCCTCACCCGCGCCACCGCCAAGGTTTACCTCGTCAACTTCAAGGATGAGTATTTCGCATAAGGTGTCAGGTTGCCTTAGGATGGCTCCCCGTCTGGTTCCCCGTCAGGTTCCCCGTCTGAATCTTCGTGGCGGATAACTTGCTGATAATTAGGGATATTTTTTAATCATTACTAAAATAGATTATTTTACAAATTTGTAACGTCGTGTGACCAACGGACTGATTGAAAGCCAATCTGTACTGTGTCACACGCCGCATAACTATGTTAAACTTTAATGAGGGAAAGCCATGAAGCGCAGGAGATTCTTGTCCGGTTCGCCTAATCACGTTTACCAACGATCCTTGAACGGTTCGGTAATATTCTGCAGCCTTGAGGATTGTCTGGTTTATTTCACTGTCTTTTGCACCTGTGCAGTCAAGTATGGTGTGAGCACTGTCCTATTCTTCGTTTTGCGCAGTGTATATTGTTCTAAAGGATTGAATGTTTATTCAAATGGATTTTATCTATCTTGGATCAGGAAAAACCTAATTGATTGAAAACTTTGAATATTAAACCTTTTACTGTTGGGGTTTTGATAAATTCTAAATAGATTGTTGGATATTGTTTAGTGATTATAAAATACTACCTTTGCGGCGAGATTGCCGGTGGCACTTCAGCTGGAATGCTGATGTATGTTATTGTGCTTGGTAATTTAGTGATTTGTTAGAACACTTATAATTTTATTTGGTTCTTAATTTATGGCGGTAGGGTTTATTAATAGCGCAATCGATGCTCTTTCCAACCGTTTTGATAACTAGGGGGGAACATCTTGAATTATAATAAATTGCTTTGTACTTCCAACGGCATGGCCGTTTGGTTGTGTGTCCTCATCGGCTGTTTTCTGTCGATTCTGACAGTGGCGGCGGAAGCGCTTCCGTCAGACTCAGGCTTTATATCAATGAGGACTGTCGTCTTATCAAAGTCGTCCTCGGTTCAGGAGGACAGGCACGATACGACTTCATTCTCTGTCTATTACAGGTCAGCTGTATCCAAGATCGAACGTGGATTCCGGAACAACGCCGCCACTTTGAAAGCAGCCACCGAAGGACTCAGGTCCATCGTGTACAACGGTAATCTACGAATATACAAGGTTTACATAATCGGTGCCGCCTCACCTGAAGGCCGGCCGGAACTCAACGCGCGTCTGGCCCGTGACAGGGCTGAAGGAGTGAAAGCATTCCTGAAGAGCGTCGAGCCACGTCTCACGGATGCCGACTTCGTTGTCATCTCGCGTGGTGAGGACTGGGAGGGTGCCACCAAGATCGCCGCGTCCTACGACACCGAGACTGGATCGTCCACGGTCTCGGACATATTCAAGGATTCTCAAAATTCCGAGGCCAAGAAGCTGATGATGAAGCGTCTGCAAGGTGGAAACGTCTGGCGCAGGCTGATCTCGGACTACTATCCGTCCCTGCGACGCACGGATATTCATGTGCTTTACAGCACTGTCCGTCCGATCGGGCCGGTTGAGTGTGAATTGCCGGAAGTGACCCTTGAGGTGCCGTATTCAGTGAACATCGCCCCTCCGACGGTGTTGCCGGAGGTTGAGTTCCCTGAGCCGGAGCCGCCGAAGGAGAGATTCTACACCGTCGCCGCCAAGACCAACCTCCTCTATGATGCCGTGACCGCACTCAACGCCGAGGTCGAGTTCCCTGTCGGGAAGAACTTCTCGGTGATGGTCGAGGATGTGTTTCCGTGGTGGAACTGGGGGCCGAACGGCAAGAAATATTGCTTACAGATCTGGTCAATGGGTATCGAGCCGCGCTGGTGGTTCGCGCGCGATGACAGGAGGGACTATCTTACAGGGCATTTCGCCGGTGTTTACGGCATGTCCGGGAAATACGACCTCCAGTGGGACACGAAGCTCTGCTACCAAGGAGAGTTCTGGTCTGCTGGATTGACCTATGGCTACGCCTTGCCGGTCAGCAGGTGGATGAACATGGAGTTCTCGGTCTCCGCCGGCTTCCTTCGCACGGACTACCGCCACTACCAGCCGGATCCGGGCTACGAGCACCTGTTCCGGGACAAGTACAACGTTGGAACCGTCTCCTGGTTCGGCCCGACGAAACTCAAGGTTTCATTGGTGATACCGATCGGGAAGGATTCACACAAAGTAAACAAAAACTAATCAGAAACAAGTAAAAAGAACAAATCATCAACATGATGTCTGACACCAATATAAAGTATAGTTCCGCTGTATTCTTCTGCCGTGGACTGTCCGTTCTCCTGCTGCTTTTTGCAATAGTCGCAGGCGGATGCCGGAGACGTCCCCTTGAGGATCCTGACAACCTTACCGCAGTCAGGGTCAGGGTGAATGTGGCCGGAATCCACAATGTCACGTCAGACATCTACAATGACAAGATCCCGGTCCAGAAGATAGAGCCGAGTGCCATGCACGTGCTGTTCTTTGGAGAAAACGAGGATGTTATTGCCGCAGAGGGCTTTATCACAGATGTGAGCTTTGACGAGAACGGAAACCGCATTGTGAGCGGAGAAGTCATGCTTGCACCGGGCAGTTACAGGATGCTCATCTATGATTTCGGCACTGAAGAGACTTTGATAAGGAACTACTATAGTTGGGACAAGGCAGAGGCATACACAGATCCTGCACCGTCAGCCGTTCTGAACAAGTACTCTACCAAAGGGAAAGACGCTCCGAACATTTTCATGCAGCCAGAGCATCTTGTGGTGGCCAGGAACGTGTGTGAGACTGTGCCCTATCACAACGGAATCTACACGATCTATGCGGATGCCTCATCGGTAGTTGAGAGCTGGTATATTCAAGTCAAGGTGGATGGGCTTGAATATGTCACTTCGGCGCAGGCTGTTCTCTCAGGCATGGTCCGCGCAAACCTTATTGCCACCGACACGAGGATGAACGATCCGGAAGCTTCCGTATGGTTCAATCTCCAGAAAAGTGATGACAAAGGCAAGAATGTGATCTGTGCGGTGTTCAACACATTCGGACGCATCCCGGAGTCGGACAACAACTTCGAGGTGACTTTCGACCTTGCGGTCAAGGGCGGCACGAGTGTCCGCAAGACCTTTGACATTTCGAACCTGTTTCTCACAGAGAATGCTGTCAAGCACCATTGGCTTCTTTTGGAGGACACTATCAAGGTCGAGCCACCGAAGGACTTAGGTGGTGCCTTTGAACCTAAGGTCGATGACTGGGAAGATGAACAGAAAAATATAGTGATTTAGTACTTACCATAGCTCATGATGATAGGAGCGTAATTATTTATTAATTTATTGAAAAAGATTTATTTAGTTTAACTTTTAATTTATGTTTATCATGAAAAAAGAAATGTTTGTATTGGCAGTTCTCGCGACTCTCGCGGCCTGCTCAAAGACAGAGGTGACGCCGGTCGCCTCAAACGTGAACAGCGAGATCACGTTCAATGTCGCTCCTCGCACCAAGGCTCTTAGCCAGACTCAGACTGATTTTGATCACAATAATGTCTTTGTCTCCTATGCCTATTATCTTGGACATGGCAAGACTTGGGCTGCCAACAACTCCGAGGCTCAGATGTACATCGACGGTTCTACAATTTCATACAATGGCAACTTGTGGAAGAATGAGACAACATCTTACTATTGGCCGAAGGATGGTGGTTCTTTGACATTCTTCGCGTATTCGTACAACAAGAAAGATATGACGGTAGGTGATAATTCCGGTTTTGCTTGTGTATGGGCACTAGGCGAAGACGGACAGTATCAGGGTGGAATCAATGGCCATTTTGATGTGGCCACGAACAAGAATGTTGATTTTCTTGTTGCTGACATCGCTGCTGATAAGACAGAAAATATGAATAACTATGCTCACACCGGAGTTCCGACTCTTTTCCGTCACAAGCTTTCTATGGTCAATGTCACCGCTAATCTTGCTGAGGATTATGCTAACAAGAAGTTCATCTTGAACTCTGTGAAATTCACTAATCTTTGTCATTATGCAACCTATAGCCAGATTCCAGAGAAGATGATCCCGGGTGGAAACATGTTTTTGTCTGATCAGGTTTATGCGGAGAATGTTGGCTTCGAGGTTAAGAGTGGAAGGTTGATTGCAGTCCCGGCTGAGATCAAAAAAGGAGCTGGAGTTGAGGATGGTCAGTACATCTACATTCCTCAGGAATTTAATGATGACAGCTATATTGTAATTACATATACTGTGGAAACCGTTGTTGGTAACAAGGTCGTTAAGGAAGAGTGCACAAAGACAGTTAAGGTAAAGGATGTCTTCCCTAAGTGGGAGATGGGACACAGGTACACTTTTAACCTTACCTTCTCTCTGAACGAGATTCACTGGGATCCGGCTGTTGAGAACTGGATCGATGACGAGGCTGGTAACATTACCATCGACAGATAATAAGAATCGCGGGCATTCCCGCGCCATAAGCCTGCCGGGAGGTGATACTCCCGACAGGTTCTAATTGATAATAACATAGATGAAAGGAACAGGCTTCAGTAATTTCCCGACTGTGCAAACCCTGTGCAAACCACAGGCACGCAAGAATGGCTCCGGTAATGCTGGAAGGCCATAGTGTGTGGCTGACCCCCATATCCCGAGGGAGGGTCAGCCACAGTGATAGCGGATTGAATACCGCTGGTGGCGTTATATCGTGTCCGTGGTTTGTAAATGATTGGCATCCTTTGCGGATAATGCCCTTAAGTGATGTTGAGAAAATAAGTTGCATCAATCGATAAAATTGAATACATAGAATCACCCTGAACATCAATATATTGCAAATTTAAAGTGATGCAGGTTATTTTTTGAAGGTTACTTGAAATGCTCTTTGGGGTGAAAAAATCTTCAAACAAACAATTCAAGAGTCCACTTGAAAAAGTGCCATTCGCCACTTTTTACCCCCGTTGGAAGTACCTGTGTGGCACATATTTTTCAAAAAAAGAACGCCTAAAAAGGCAAAAAATAGCAAAATAGAGCATTTGGTTTGAGTTTCAAGTGGTTGTGGCAGTCGTTGGCTTTAATTGGCAGTGACAAGGAAATGAGGAAAAAGCAGATTAGAGAAGTAGAAACGCTTTCAAATCATTACCCAATGGAAACGCCCTAATAAGCATTTTTAACGGTGGCGGTTCAATCTTCTCCATTCTGCGTAAGTTTTGGTTTTGCCATGCAACTCTCATAGTTTAATTTTGCACCGAACAAAAAAGTAAGAATTATGAGATGCACTTTCAAGACAGTCTTCTATGTAAATGGAAGCAAGGAGAGAAATGGAATTGTCCCAATCATGGGGCGAGTGACAATCAACGGAACAATCGCACAGTTCAGTTGCAAGCAGAGCGTGACCAAGGC